>JACCDI011465055.1_pt1 | contig 21070 bp, 24 predicted proteins | sample 7442791 | NCBI WGS metagenome assembly JACCDI01 (sample SAMN15323434, study PRJNA562643) | freshwater metagenome | isolation source: river surface water | place: USA:Blue River Watershed | collected 2017-08-15
ACTACGACCCGCGGTCGCAGTCGGTGGTGGACTACCACGGGGGCATCGAGGATGCTCGCAAGCGCCGCTTGCGCCTGATTGGAGACCCGGCCACACGCTACCGCGAAGACCCGGTGCGGATCATCCGGGCGGTGCGTTTTGCCGCCAAGCTCAGCGCTTTAGGCTTCAAGCTCGAGGCCAAGACCGCCAAACCCCTGGGCGAGGCCAAGGCCCTGCTGGCCGATGTGCCGCAAAGCCGCCTGTTCGACGAAATGCTCAAGTTGTTGCAGACCGGGCATGCGCTCGCCTCCATTGCACAGCTCAAGGCGCTGGGTCTGGCCAAAGGCATTTACCCGCTGTTGGACATCGTGGTCGAGCGTGCGGACACGGCTTTTGTGAAGGCCGCGCTGGCCGACACCGACCGCCGGGTGGGCGAGGGCAAGCCGGTCGCCCCCAGCTTCCTGCTGGCCTGTGTGCTGTGGTCCGATGTGCGCGAGGGCTGGGCTCAGCGCCTGGCCAGGCGCGAGCACCCGTTTCCGGCACTGCAATCGGCCATCGACGAGGTTTTTGACAGCCGCATCGGCGATGTTTCGGGCCGCGGCAAACTCGGCGCCGACATGCGCGAGATCTGGATGATGCAGCCGCGCTTTGAAAAACGCGTGGGCAGCACCCCGTTCAGCCTGGCCGAACAGCCGCGTTTCCGTGCCGGCTTCGATTTCTTGCGCCTGCGTGCCGATGTGCAAGAGGTCGACGAGACCCTGGCCGATTGGTGGCAGGAATTCAGCCTGGCCGACGACGCCACCCGGGAAGACCTGGTGCAGCAGGCCAAGGCCGAGCAGCAGGCCAAGCCGCGCGCACCGCGCGTGCGTCGCGTGCCCAAGGCCGGTGTGGAGGCCGAGGCCGGCGCCGAGCGCCCATCGTCCAGCGAGGACGATGGCGATGGGTCCGAAACCTCCTTTGACGCTGAAGCCGCCCCCAGGAAACGCCGACGCCGCCGCCGCAAGCCTGCGGGGGGCGGTGCAGCGCCCGCTGCGGAGTGAGCCTTGCGCCGTGATCCGGTCACGGCCTGGGTGGCGCTGGGGGCCAATCTGGGTGATGCGCGGGCCACGGTGCTGCAAGCCTTCGAGGACCTGGCGCAGCTGCCGCAAACCCGGCTGATCGCCCGCTCCCGGCTGTACCGCACGGCACCGCATGAGGCCAGCGGACCGGATTTCATCAATGCGGTGGCTGGCCTGGAGACCGGCTTGAGCGCCCCTGCGCTGCTGCAGGCCCTGCAGTCCCTCGAAAACGCGGCGGGCCGGCTGCGCCCTTACCCCAATGCGCCGCGCACCCTCGATCTGGACCTGCTGCTCTATGGCGAAGCCCGCATCGACAGCCCGCAGCTGACCGTCCCCCATCCGCGCATGCGGGAGCGGGCCTTCGTGCTGCAGCCCCTGGCCGAGCTGGCCCCCGGTCGCGTCTCGAGCGCCGAGCTTCTGGCTGTGCAGGGTCAGCCCATCGAAGCCCTGCACGAGCGCGCCTGAGCACTGCATTCGGGCGGTTAAACTTTCTGCGCTCACCCTTTCTTACCCACCCAGACCGTCCAGGAGTCCCCATGCTGTTTGGCAAACTGTTGCCCAAGGAAGGCAATTTCTTTGAACTGTTCAACCAGCATGCCGAGCGCATCGTGGACGCGGCACGCGCCTTCGCCAATCTGGTGGCCAATTACAACGATGCCCACCTGCGTGAGAAATACAATCGCGATGTGGACAATGCCGAACACGCGGCGGACCGGGTGACCCAGGAAGTCAACCGACTCATCCACACCACCTTCATCCCCCCGATCGACCGCAAACAAATCCATGCGCTGATCAACCTGATGGACGACGTGGCCGACCTGATCCAGGACTCCGCCGAAACCATGGCGCTGTACGACGTGCGCCACATGACCGAGGAAATCAGCCGCCTGACCGATTTGTCGGTGCGCTGCTGCGAGCGGGTGCAGGACGCGGTCAAGCTGCTGGCCCGCATCGGTGACCCGGCCGTGGCCGAATCGGCGCTCAAGACCTGCGAAGAGATCGACCGTCTGGAATCGGATGCCGACCGCGTCATGCGCAGCGCCATGAGCAAGCTCTTTCGCGACGAGCCCGATGTCCGTGAAATCATCAAGCTCAAGGCCATCTACGAGCTGCTGGAGACCATCACCGACAAGTGCGAGGACGTGGCCAACCAGATCGAGGGCATCGTCCTCGAAAACTCCTGATCTGCAGCGGAGCCCTGATCCATGGAAACCGTACAGACCGCCCTGTGGGTGGTGATGCTGCTGGTGGTGCTGGCGCTGGCTTTCGACTTCATGAACGGCTTCCACGATGCCGCCAATTCCATTGCCACCGTCGTCTCCACCGGGGTGCTCAAGCCCACCCAGGCGGTTTTGTTTGCCGCCTTTTTCAACTTCATTGCGATCTTTGTCTTCCATCTGAGCGTGGCCGCCACCGTGGGCAAAGGCATCGTCCAGCCGGGGGTGGTGGACACCCACGTTGTGTTCGGTGCGCTGGTGGGCGCCATCACCTGGAACATCATCACCTGGTACTACGGCATCCCCAGCAGTTCCTCGCACGCCTTGATCGGCGGCATCGTGGGCGCCGTCATCGCCAAGGCAGGCACCGGGGCCCTGTTGTCCTCAGGCATCCTCAAGACGGTGGCCTTCATTTTTGTGTCCCCCTTGCTGGGCTTTTTGCTGGGCTCGCTGATGATGGTCCTGGTGGCCCATCTCTTTCGCCGTGCCCGACCTTCGCGGGTGGACAAATGGTTTCGCCGCCTGCAGCTGCTGTCGGCGGGCGCCTACAGCCTGGGCCATGGCGGCAACGATGCCCAGAAGACCATTGGCATCATCTGGTTGCTGCTGATGGCCACCGGCTATGCCTCGGCCGCGGACAAAACCCCGCCTGGCTGGGTCATCGTCAGTTGCTACTTGGCCATTGGCCTGGGCACCCTGTTCGGGGGCTGGCGCATCGTCAAGACCATGGGGCAGAAGATCACGAAACTCAAGCCGGTGGGCGGTTTTTGCGCCGAAACCGGCGGCGCCATGACCTTGTTCATCGCCACGGGCCTGGGCATCCCGGTGTCCACCACCCACACCATCACGGGGGCGATCGTGGGCGTCGGTTCCACCCAGCGGGCCAGCGCCGTGCGCTGGGGCGTGGCCGGCAACATCGTTTGGGCCTGGGTGTTCACCATCCCGGCCAGCGCCTTGGTGGCCGCGCTGGCTTACGGGGTCAGCATGCAGCTGTTCTGATTGAGCCCCGGCTGGAGCCGGCCGGATCCGATCATTGGCTGATCTTCAGGGCTTCCTGAATCTGGTATTCGAAGTAGCGCTGCATGCTGAAGACGATGCTGGACATCAGGATGCCGGTGCCCAGCAGCAAGGACAGCGCCACACCGCCGATGGTCAGCCAGGTGGTTTGGCCCGCCACTGCGTCGGCCGCTGCCGTGGGGTTGTAGCGCGCGTTCCATCGCTCGCGGCTCATCAGGCCGTAGACGATGGCGTTGAGGGCACAGCCAGCGATGTTGAAGCCCAGCAGCGGGATCAGCCACCAGCTCATCAGGTCGTCCTGCCCGAATTGCATCACCCGTTCGATCCCGTACAGCCCAAGGGCGGTGGGCACGGGCAGCAGCCATCCCCAGAGGTCGCCCAGGCCGCGCAGGTAGAAGCGGTGCAGGCCCAGAGGTCCCCCGAAAAAGGTCAGCCAGGTGGCCAGTGTCTTGTTCTTCATGGCCGCGATTATGGGTCAGCCCACCGCAGCGCCCGGGTATCGGGCTATAATCCAAGGCTTTTCAGTGTGTCACTGGCCGGGTGGCCAGTTGCGTGTCTCAAACGCTGAAGGATCGGCCCGCTGCTTTTTCTGCCAGCGGCCAACCACCCAAGGATTCAATCATGGTCGTTATTCGTCTGAACCGCGGCGGCTCCAAAGGCCGTCCCTTCTTCAACATCGTCGTCGCCGACAAGCGCGTGCGCCGCGATGGCCGCTTCATCGAGCGCATCGGTTTTTACAACCCCACCGCGGTCGAAGGCGAGCAGGGCCTGCGCATCGCCCAGGACCGCCTGACCTACTGGAAAAGCGTCGGTGCCCAGGCTTCCCCCACGGTGGAACGCCTGATCAAGCAGGCCGCCAAGGCCGCCTGATCGACCGGTTTCGACCGATGCGCCCCCCGCTCGAGACGGCCGAACTTCCGGCCGACGCCATCGAAGTCGGGCGCATCCTCGATGCCTGGGGCATCAAGGGCTGGTTCAAGGTCCTGCCCCACAGCGCCTCGCCCGAGGCGCTTTTTTCTTCCAAACGCTGGTTTTTGCTGCCCCCCGAGCGCAGCACCAAACCCCAGCGCCCCACGGCCGCCGCAAGCGATGCCGCCGACTGGAGCCAGCCCCTGCTGCTGCGGGTGCGCGAGGCCAAAGACCACTCCGACAGCGTCGTGGCCTGCAGCGAGGCCATCACCGACCGCAGCGCCGCCGAGAGCCTCAAGGGCGCGCGTATTTTTGTGCCGCGCTCGAGCTTCCCGACCCCCCAAGAGGGCGAGTACTACTGGGTCGACCTGATCGGCCTGCAGGTGCTCAACCGCGAGGGCGTGGTGCTGGGCACGGTGCGCGACCTGATGGCCACCGGTCCGCAGACCGTGCTGGTCTTGCAGGCCGAGGAAAACGGCCAGGCGGTCGAACGCATGATTCCTTTTGTCTCCGCCTTCGTCGACCAGGTGGACATGGCCGCCAGGCGCATCACCGTCGACTGGCAACCCGATTATTGAAGACCGTTGGGGCCAGGCCGCACACCATGCGCTTTGACGTCATCACCCTGTTTCCCGAGCTGTTCGAGCCCTTCCTCAAGGCGGGTGTGACGCGCCGCGCCTACGAAGCGCGGCAGGTCGATGTGCGGCTCTGGAACCCCCGCGATTTTGCCGAGGGCAATTACCGGCGTGTCGATGATCGCCCCTTCGGGGGAGGGCCTGGCATGGTCATGCTGGCCGAACCCCTGGAACAATGCCTGCAGGCCATCCGGGCCGAGCGCGCCGAGGCGGAGCCCGCGCCCTTGGTGCTGTTTTCGCCCCTGGGCCGGACGCTCAAACACAACGCGGTCCAGGCCTGGGCCGACAGCGCGGGCGCCATTTTGTTGTGCGGCCGCTACGAGGGCGTGGACCAGCGGTTCATTGATCGCCATGTCACGCAGCAGATCAGTCTGGGCGACTTTGTGCTCTCGGGCGGCGAAGTCGCCGCCATGGTCCTGCTCGATGCCGTGGCCCGGCTCCAGCCGGGCGTGCTCCACGACGCGGACAGCCACCAGCTCGACAGCTTCAACCCGGCGCTGGACGGCCTGCTGGACAGCCCACACTACACTCGCCCCGAAGTCTGGCAAGGCGAGACCGTGCCCGAGGCCTTGCTGTCCGGCCACCATGCCCGCATCGAGCGTTGGCGGCGCGATCAGAGCCTTCGGCTCACCGCCAGCCACCGTCCCGAATTGATCGAAGAAGCGCGCGCCGCCGGCCGCCTGAGCCAGGCCGACGAGGCCTACCTGCGGTCCTTGCCCAGCCCCCGTCCCTGACGCTGGCGTGTTGCCGTTCGGGCCGGTCCTGCAGGCCTGTCGCCGCCGCTACTGCCTGGCCTAGAAAAAGAACGGTCGTTCGATTATTGTCGGCGGCCATGGACACGACAGCGCCTGAACCCCAGCCCTTGCCACTGGCCGCCGCGGACGGCTACCCCTTGCGGGCCACCCATTACCCGGCCCGTGGCCAGCGCCGCGGCCGGCTGCTCGTTGCCGGCGCGACCGGCGTTCCGCAGCGCTTTTACAGCCGCTTTGCCCGCTTTGCGGCCGACCAGGGCATCGAGGTCTGGACGCTGGACTACCGTGGCATCGGCCTGTCGCGGCCAGCGAGCCTGCGCGGTTTCCGCATGAACTACCTCGATTGGGCGCGGCTGGACCTTGCTGCCCTGCTGGCGCATGTGGCCGCGCAGGGGGATGGCCCCATTTGGATGGTCGGCCATTCCTATGGCGGCCACGCCTTCGGGCTGCTGCCCGGCCATGCGCAGGTCGAGCGCTTTGCCACCCTGGCCACCGGCGCCGGCTGGCATGGCTGGATGCCGCCGCTGGAGCGTTGGCGGGTCCGCATCATGTGGCATGTGCTGGGCCCGATGATCGTTCGCGCCAAGGGGTATCTGGCCTGGAGCCTGCTTGGCATGGGCGAGGACCTGCCGCGCGACGTGTTTGTCCAGTGGCGGCACTGGTGCCAATGGCCGCGCTATTTCTTCGATGACCCGGCCATGCCCGAGGTCGCCGAGGCCTTTGCCCGGGTGCGCACCCCGATCCTGGCCATCAATGCCAGCGATGACAATTGGGCGCCACCGGCATCGCGCGACGCCTTCATGGCCGGCTACCGCCATGCCCCGCTCCAGTCCCTGACCATCGAGCCCCGCAGCCTGGGCATGTCGTCGATTGGCCACATGGCTTACTTTCGTCCCGAGGCCAGCCGGTTGTGGCAGCAGACGCTGGACTGGTTGCAGACAGGCAAGCTATAATCCAAGGCTTTTCGGTCCTCTACCCGCCGCGGTCCGGCCTGCTGCAACTGGTTTGCAGCCGACAGTCTCTTGCAAAGGTTTTGCAAACGAGCGCCAGGAACGCCCCCAGTGCAGCGGGCATGAACGGGAAATTGTGGAGTTCAATATGAACCTGATCCAGACCCTCGAGCAAGAAGAAATTGCCCGCCTTGGCAAAACCATCCCCGAATTCGCGCCCGGCGACACCGTGATCGTCAACGTGAATGTGGTGGAAGGCAACCGCAAGCGCGTCCAAGCTTACGAAGGCGTGGTGATTGCCAAGCGCAACCGCGGCCTCAACAGCGCGTTCATCGTGCGCAAGATCTCCAGCGGCGAAGGCGTGGAACGCACGTTCCAGACCTACAGCCCCCTGATCGCCAGCATCGAAGTCAAGCGCCGTGGCGATGTGCGCCGTGCCAAGCTGTATTACCTGCGTGACCGCAGCGGCAAGTCGGCCCGCATCAAGGAAAAGCTGCCCCAGCGCAAAGCGGCTGTGGCTGCCGAGTAATTTCGAGACGGCCCCCTACAAAACCGCCCGTGGTGCAAACCCGGGCGGTTTTTGTTTGGGCGCACGCTTGGGTCGCTCAGCACAAAGGCCTGGGAACAGGCTGGCGCCTCATGCTGTCCCGGAGGACAGAAATCGGCACCATCCCGCTCCCAGGCCTTCGTGCTGAACATGGGCGTTTTGCGCCCATGGGTTGGACGTTGATCAGCCCTTGCGCTTGGGCGCGTGGGGCTTGAAGCCACCGCCGACCAGCTTGGGTCCGCGTGGGGCGCGGTCAAAGCGGTCGTTGCCGCCGGCACGGGCCTGGGCGCGCGGGGCGTGCTGCGGCTTGTCGAACTGGCGCGGGGCGCGCTCGTCACGGCGTTCGAAACGATCCGTCTGGGGGCGGTCTGCCGGGAAGCGCTGGTCCTGTCGGGCCAAGCCCCGGTCCGGGCCGCGGCGCGGGTCTTGCTGCCAGCCGCCTGCGGGGCCCTGTTCAAAACGCGGGTCATGGCGGGCTTCAAAGCGGGGCTCCTGGCGGGCCCCGTCCTTGCGCGGGTCAAAGCGGGGTTCGAAGCGGGGTTCGAAGCGGCCCTCGCTGCGGGGGGCCCAGCCCTTGGCCTGGCCGCCAAAGCCGCGGTCGCTGCGCCCGCCTTTGCCACCGAAGGACTTGCGTGGGGCTTCAAAGCGTTGCTTGGGCTCCAGGCCCGGGATCACCTCGGCCTTGAAGGGCTGCTTGGTGTAGAACTCGATGTCACCGATCTTGCGGCGGTCGCGGAATTCGGCAAAGGTCACGGCCAGACCGTCACGCCCGGCGCGGCCGGTGCGGCCAATGCGGTGGGTGTAGTCCTCGGCCTTCATCGGCAGGCCGAAGTTGAAGACGTGGGTGATGGTGGGCACGTCGATGCCACGCGCGGCCACGTCGGTGGCCACCAGGATTTGCACCTGGCCGTTGCGCAGGGCCATCAGGCGCCGGTTGCGCAAGCCCTGGCTCAAGGCACCGTGCAGCGCCACGGCGGCAAAGCCCGCCTGCTGCAGCTCGGTGGCCAGGCCGTCGCATTCGATCTGGGTGCTGGCAAAGACGATGGCCTGGTCGATGCTTGCATCGCGCAGCCAGTGGTCCAGCAGCTGGCGCTTGTGCTCGGCGTGGTCGGCCCAGAACAGCACCTGCTTGATGTTGGCGTGCTTTTCCTGCGGGCTGTCGATCTGCACCTTGTGGACGCCGGAGCCGCCGTCGTGCATGACGCGCATGGCCAATTGCTGGATGCGTGGCGCGAAAGTGGCGCTGAACATCATGGTCTGGCGACGCTGGCTGGTGAGCTGGTTGATCTCGGCCAGGTCATCGGAGAAACCCAGGTCGAGCATGCGGTCGGCTTCGTCGACCACCAGGAACTGCACTTCATTGAGTTTGAGCTGCATTGAGCGCTGCGGGTCCAGCAGGCGGCCGGGTGTGGCCACCACCAGGTTGGCGTTTTGCAGCTTGGCGATCTGGATCTGGTAGGGGATGCCGCCGACCACATTGGCCACGCGCAGGCCGCGGCAATGCTTGACCAGCTCGATGGCGTCGTGCGCCACCTGCTGCGCCAGTTCGCGTGTCGGGCACAGCACCAGGGCGCCGGGCACGGCCGCCTTGAAATGGCGCGGGTTGGTCGGGTCCTTGCGGCGGGCGCGCTTGGGCGGCTCTTCGCCACGCGCGATGGCGTCGGCACAGGCTTGCTCGAAATCGGCCTTGGCCTGGGCTTCGGCCGCAGCCTGCTGGGCGATCAGGGTGTGCAGCACGGGCAGCAAAAAGGCCGCTGTCTTGCCGCTGCCGGTCTGGCTGGAGACCATCAGGTCGTTGTAGCCGTGGTTCGCCTCGTCATCGGCGGGCAGGGCCAGCGGGATGGTGCGCGATTGCACGGTGGTGGGCTGGGTGTAGCCCAGATCGGCCACGGCCTTGACCAGCTCGTCGGCCAGGCCCAGTTGCACGAAGCCATTGGGCTCGCTGGATGCGACCGCTTCGGTCGTGTCGATGGAAAGGTCTTGCGCAGGCGAATGCTCGACCTGCAGGTCGTTCAGTTGTTCAGTCATGAATAAACTCACACGGCACTGCGGCATGCAGCCGCAGGCACCGTCAGGTTGAAAAAGACATCAACCTTCAAACGGTGCTCGCCGGGGACGCGGAACGCAGGTTCCGGTTTCAGGTGAGTGGCCCGATTGCGGACAGAAGTCCTGGGCCAAGGCATGAGGGGAGATGCAAGAAAAACGCCAACACGGGAATGGCGTGAACGCATTATCGCACAGCCACAGGATCAATGCCGCAGTGCAGCATGCGCCGGCGCGCCACGCTTGTCCCGCCGGTGTCGCCTCTGGCTGGGCGCCGGGCCTAAGATCTCCAGCGCCTTCCTGGTGGGAGGAATGGAGCAAAGCGCATGAAAGCGGTCTGGTACACCCAACACGGTCCCGCCCCGGAGGTTCTCCAATGGGGCGATTTGCCCACGCCATCCGCGGGTCCGGGCGAGGTGCGGGTGCGCTTGCTCACCTCCGGGGTCAATCCCTCCGATGTGAAGTCGCGTCGCGCTCGCCCGGTGGCCGATCCGCGCATCGTGCCGCACAGCGACGGAGCAGGGCTGATCGACCAGGTGGGCGAGGGCGTCGATCCGACCCGGCTGGGCCAGCGGGTCTGGACCTGGAACGCCCAATGGCAGCGCCCCATGGGCACGGCCGCCGAATACGTGGTGCTGCCGCAGGCCCAGGCCGTGCGCCTGCCCGAGGGCACCGATTTTGCGGCCGGCGCCTGCTTGGGCATCCCGGCGCTGACCGCCGTGCAGGCGGTGGTCTGGGCGGAGCGGCTGGCGGGTGAGCTGCGCGGGCAGCGGGTGTTGGTGGTGGGGGCCGCATCTTCGGTGGGCCACTACATCACCCAGCTGGTGCACCAGGCCGGGGCCGAGGTGCTGGGCACCGTCGGCTCGCCCGAGCGGGCCGCGCATGCGCAGGCGGCCGGACTGCACGCGCCCATCTTCTACAAGACGGAAAACGTGGCCCAGCGTGTCCGGGAGCTCACCCAGGGTCAGGGCGTGGACGTCGTCATTGACATGGATTTCTCGGGCACCGCGGGCTGGGCGCCGGAGGCCCTCAAGCCCCATGGCGCGGTGGTCTGTTACGGATCCAATGCCCTGCAGCAGACCTTCGAGTACCGCCCCTGGCTGTTCGCTTCTTTGGGTGTGAAATTTTTCCTGGTCTACGACCTCAGCCCGGCCGACCGGCAGGCGGCGCTGGCGCGCCTGACCGGTTTGCTCGAGCGCGGGGCCCTGCAGCACAGCATTGGCCCGCGCTTTGCGCTGGCGCAGACGGTGCAGGCCCATCTCGCGGTCGAGGCAGGGCAGGCCATCGGCCAGGTCGTGATCGACGTCGCGCCTGCCTGATCGGGAGCGTGTGGCCTCAGGCGCTGGGGTGCGCGCCGTTGCGGGCCATGGGCCGGTCGCCCGGGTAGCGGCTGAAGGTGCTGAAGCCGCCGTCGCGCTGCACCAGCAGCACCGCATAAGCGTCCTTGCGGCCCTTGTATTCAGGCCCGTCCATGCCCGGACTGCCGATCGGCATGCCCGGCACCGCCAGGCCCAGGGCTTTGGGCTGCTCCTTGAGCAGGCGCTGGATGTCGCTGGCCGGCACATGCCCCTCGATGACGTAGCCGCCCACGCGAGCGGTGTGGCAGGACCCGAGCTTTTCCGGCATGCCCAGGCGCTTGCGGGCGGCGGTGTTGCCCACATCGTGCACCTGCACCGCAAAGCCATGGGCCTGCAGGTGTTCGACCCAGAGGTGGCAGCAGCCGCAGTTGGGGTCTTTCCAGACCTCGATCAGCGCTTTGTCCCGCGCCGCGTGGGCCAGCCAGGGCAGCGCGGCCATGGCGGAGGCCGCCAGCACCCAATGGCGGCGGCGGAGCAGGGCAGACGGGGTGTTTGAGCGCATGGTCGAGGGCCTTGGCGAATGCAACTCGGGCATCTTGCCCGTTTCCGCATGACCTCTCACAGCCTGATGAAATGCTCGCGGTAATGGCTCAGTTCGTCGATGGACTCGTGCACATCGGCCAATGCCGTGTGGCGCTGCTGCTTCTTGAACGAGGCATACACCTCGGGCTTCCACCGGCGCGAGAGCTCCTTGAGCGTGCTCACGTCCAGGTTGCGGTAGTGGAAGTAGGCCTCCAGCTTGGGCATGTACCTGACCAGGAAGCGCCGATCCTGACCGATGGTATTGCCGCACATCGGCGAAGCGCTCTTGGGCACGTATTGTTTGATGAAGTCCAGCAGTTGCTGTTCGGCCTCGCTCTCGCTGAGGGTCGAGGCCTTGACCTTGTCGATCAGACCGCTCTTGCCATGGGTGCCCTTGTTCCAGGCGTCCATGCCACCCAAGAGCGCGTCGCTCTGGTGGATGACCAGCACCGGCCCTTCGATGCGTGGCGTCAGCTGCGGTCCCGTCACGATCACCGCGATTTCGAGCAGGCGTTCCTTTTCGGGGTCGAGCCCGCTCATCTCGCAATCGAGCCAGACCAGGTTCTGGTCCGACTTGGCCAGGGTTTGAGGGGCAGGGGAGGCGTTCGCTTCAGACATGGGGGAGATTGTCGCCGATGGGCCGGCCTGCGCCGTGGCCGCGGTCTCTGACCGCCAGGGACATCCCCGCGGGCCGCTGCGCGCGCCGGGTGCGCGCTCCTACAATCCTGGGCATGAACCCGTCTTTGTCACTGACCCTGCTGCTGGCCCTCGGCCTGCTGGCCCATGTGCTGCTCAAGCTCTGGCTGAACGCCCGCCAGGTGCGGCATGTGGCCATGCACCGCAGCGCCGTCCCCCCCGCCTACGCCCACACCATCCCCTTGGCCGACCACCAGAAGGCGGCCGACTACACCCTGGCCAAGGCGCGCCTGGCGCAGTGGGACATCCTGCTCGATGCGGTGGTGCTGCTGGGCTGGACCTTGCTGGGCGGGCTGGATGCGCTCAACCAGTGGCTGCTGGGCTTCATGGCGCCGGGTTTGTGGCAGCAAATGACGCTGATCGTGGCCTTCATGCTGATCGGCGGGCTGGTGGGCCTGCCGCTGTCGCTGATGCAGACCTTTGGTGTGGAGCAGCGTTTTGGTTTCAACAAGACGACCCCCGCGCTGTGGGTGAGCGACCTGTTCAAGGGGCTGGTGTTGGGCGCCGTGCTGGGCCTGCCTTTGCTGGCGCTGGTGCTGTGGCTGATGGATGCGGGCGGCACGCGCTGGTGGCTGTGGGCCTGGGCTGCCCTGGTGCTCTGGCAGCTCTTCCTCATGGCGATCGCCCCCAACGTGATCATGCCGCTGTTCAACAAGTTCACCCCGCTCGAAGACGAATCGCTCAAGGCGCGCGTGCAGGCGCTCATGCAGCGGGCCGGATTCCAGGCCAAAGGCTTTTTCGTGATGGACGGCAGCCGCCGCTCGGCACACTCCAATGCCTTCTTCACCGGTTTTGGCGCGAGCAAGCGGGTGGTCTTTTTCGACACCCTGTTGCGGCAGCTCAGCCCGGCCGAAATGGAGGCCGTGCTGGCCCATGAGCTGGGGCATTTCAAGCACAAGCACATCGTCAAGATGATGGCGGTCAGCTTTGCCACCACGCTGGCGGGCCTGGCACTGCTGGGCTGGCTGGCCCAGCAGGTCTGGTTCTACACGGGGCTGGGGGTCGTGCCCCACATGGAGGGCAGCAACCATGCGCTGGCGCTGGTGCTGTTCCTGGCGGTGGTGCCGGTGTTCAGTTTCTTTCTGGCGCCGCTGTCCTCCTGGCGTTCGCGCGTGCAGGAATTTGAAGCCGATGCCTATGCAGGCTCGCAAACGCCGCCGGCCGATCTGGCCTCGGCCCTGCTCAAGCTCTACCAGGACAACGCCTCCACGCTCACGCCCGACCCCCTGTTCGTGAAGTTCTACTACTCGCACCCGCCCGCCAGTGAGCGGCTGGCGCGCATGCAGGCATGAGCCGCGCACCCGTTCAGGCCACCCCTTCCCAGGTGGTGATGGCGCTGGTGGATTTGCCAGGCTGGCGCCTGCATGGCGAGGGCGAACAGATCGCCATCGAGAAGGCGTGGCGTTTTGACAGCCATGCCCAGGCCATGCTGTTCGTCCACGCGCTCGGCTGGCTGGCCGAAACCATGAACCACCACCCCGAACTGGTGCTGGGCCACGCGCATTGCGTGGTCCGCTGGCGCACCCACGATGTCAAAGGCCTCAGCGCCCTGGACTTCGAGGCCGCCAAGCGCACCGATGCACTGGCCGGGGCGCCGGCATGAGCCAGCGAGGGCGCACGCCGGGCCCTGCGGCCTCCGGGGCGCTGGCGTCTGCGCTGGTGGTCGGGGCCTTCGGCCGCCACTGCCTGATCGAGACCGAGGACGGCCGCCGCCTGATCGCGCACCCGCGCGGCAAAAAAAGCCAGGCCGTGGTGGGCGACCGCGTGCTTTGGCAGAGCACCGGTGACGAAGCGAGCATCGAGCGGCTGCAGGACAGGCGCAACCTGTTCTATCGGCAGGACGAAATCCGCACCAAATCCTTTGCCGCCAACCTCGATCGGGTGCTGATCCTGATCGCGGCCGAGCCGGAGTTTTCCGAAAGCCAGCTCAGCCGCGCCCTGGTGGCCGCCGAGGCCGAAGGCATCACCCCCGTCATCGCCCTCAACAAGAGCGACTTGGCCGAACCTTTCGCCCGTGCCTGGCAACGGCTCGCGCCCTACCGTGCCATGGGTTACATGGTCTTGCCCATGGCCTTGTCGCCGCGGGGCGATGCGCCGGCAGACGATGGTTTGCCCGCCTTGCTGGCGGCCTTGCGTGGCCACCACACCCTGGTGCTGGGCCCCTCGGGCAGTGGCAAAAGCACGCTGATCAACCGGCTGGTGCCCGATGCCCAGGCCGAGACCGGCGAGATCTCGCAGGCGCTCAACTCGGGCAAGCACACCACCACCAGCACCCGCTGGTACTGGGTGGCCGCGCTCGATGGCGCCCAGCAGCGCGGCGCCCTGATCGACTCCCCCGGCTTTCAGGAATTCGGCCTGCACCACATCGAGCCCACGCGTCTGGCCGACTGCATGCCGGACCTGCGCCAATACCTGGGCCAGTGCAAGTTCTACAACTGCACCCACCTGCATGAGCCCGGCTGCGCGGTGCTGGCGCAGGTGGTTCAGGAAGGACCGCAGGAACCGGGCGTCGGCCGCATCACGGAACGCCGTCACCGCATCTATGCCCAGCTGTTCGAGGAACTGGGCCGGCAGCGCTGGTGATCAACCCAGCAGCTTGGCCATGGTCAGCAGGGCCACCAGCACCAGCCACATGATCACGCTGCGCCAGACCAGCCCCACCACCGAGGCCAGGTGCCCCATCTGGGCGGGCTCGCCGGGGGTGCTCGAGCCGGCCTCTGGGCTCGCCGCCGGCTCTTCTTCTTCGGGCTCGCTGGCCTGGAGCCCGGCACCGCCCAGCCGCACATTGATGGCCCCCGCGGTGGCCGCCAGAATCACGCCATCGTTGTCTTGCGGGAACTTCTGCGCGTGGTGGCGCCAGCCGTCCATGGCGTCCTCGAAGCTGCCGACGATGGCAAAGCCCAGGGCCGTGGTGCGGGCGGGCAGCCAGTCCAGGGCCCGCCAGGCCCGCTGGGCCACTTCGGCCAGCACCGCACTCACGCCGGTGTCTGCGCCCTGTTCGCGCTGCCAGCGGCGGTTCACGTATTCGGCCAGGCGGTAGACCACCGCGCCCGCGGGCCCCAGGCCAATCACCGACAGCGCCGCATACCAAAACAGCACGCCAAACACATGGCGGTGCGCGGCGATCACCGAATACTCGATCACATGGCGCAGGATCTCCTGGCGCGGGATGTCGCCGACCTTGACCTGCTGCCATTGGGCCAGCAGTTCCCGGGCCTTTTGTTCGTCGCCCTCGTCCAGCGCATCGCGGATGGCCGTGAAGTGGTGGCTGAACTGCCGAAAGCCCAGCGTCACATACAGAAGGGCCACGTTCCACAGCACGGCGGCCACCCAGCCCAGCCCGAACTGGGCCAGGCCATGCACCAGCAGGGCCAGCAGCGCCGGGGTCAGGGTGGTCATGCCCCAGGTCACCCAGGCCAGGTGCTGCATGCCGGCATCCAGCGTGCGCGTCATCCAGCCTGTCCAGCTTTCAACCGCGCGGTAAACCGGGTTGTCCATGGCCAAGGGGCGGGCCTGCTCGAGCACCAGCGCCAGAAAAATCGCAAAGAAGCTCATGCCTGCTCCTGTCCCGCCGCATCGGCCAGCAGGAATCGGTAGAAATTGCGCAACATGCCTGCGGTCGCCCCCCAGATGAAGCGTTCCACAGGCGCCTGGGCTCCGGGCGGGGTTTCCAGGTAGGGCATGGAAAACCATTGGCGCTGCGAGCCCTGCCATTCGTAGGCGTGGCGGCGGTGGTTGGACGGGTCCATCAAAAAGGCCAGTGGCACTTCGAACACGGCATCGACCTCGCCCGGGTTGGGGGCCAGGCGCAAGGGCGGCTGCACCAGCGCCACCACCGGCGTCACATGGAAGCCGGTGCCCGTCACATACACCGGCAACTCGCCAATGACCTCGGCGTGCTGCGGCTCCAGCCCCACTTCCTCGTGCGCTTCGCGCAGCGCGGCGGCACGCGCGCTGGCGTCGTCGGCATCGACCTTGCCCCCTGGAAAGGCGATTTGCCCGGCGTGCGTCGGCAGGTGCGCCGTGCGCTGGGTCAGCAGCACCGACAGGCCGTGGCCGTGCTGCACCAGCGGCACCAGCACGGCGGCGTTGGCCGGCGGGCGGGAGGAGAATTTCGGCTCACGCACCACTTCAGGCACCCAGACGGGGGGCGCGGCAAAGCGCGAGCGCAAGGCCTGGGCATGCAGGCGCTCGGGGGGCACCGCCGGCAGCGCATGGTCAATGGCGAGCACGGGCACCTGGCGGGGATCAATGGCGGGGGCGGCAGACACAGCCCTGATTTATACCCGGGATTGCCGGGCCGTCCGGGGCTCAGGCCCCGGGCTTTTGCGTCTGTGGACAGCGCACCTGCAGCAGCTCGTGCGCGCCCTCTGGCTGCAGGCGCAGCGCGCTCAGGCAGCCGCCCCAGACGCAGCCGCTGTCGAGCGCGATCACATCGGCTCGCCCCAGCCAGCCCAGGGTCGACCAGTGGCCAAAGGCCACCACATCGTCTGCCGTGCGGCGGCCCGGCACATCGAACCAGGGCATGAAGCCCGGGGGCGCGGCATCGGCGCCCTCCTTGGTGGCGAATTCCATGGTGCCATCGGCTGTGCAGAAACGCAGCCGTGTCAGGGCATTGACGATGACCCGCAGCCGCGGCAGCCCCTGCAGGCGCTCGTCCCAGCGGGCGGGCTCGTTGCCGTACATCTGTTGCAGAAACGCCCGCCAGTCGGGCCCGCGCAGCACGCCTTCGAGTTCGGCGGCGTGGGCCAGGGTGTCGGCCACACGCCACTGGGGCAGCACCCCGGCATGCACCATCAGCACCCCGTGCGCCTGCAGGGCCAGGGCCTGGTGGCGCAGCCAGCCCAGCAGCCCGTCCCGGTCCGGTGCCTCGAGCAAGCCCTGCAGGGTGTCCATGCGCCCGGGGGCCCGCACCCCAGCGGCCACGGCGAGCGCATGCAGGTCGTGGTTGCCCAGTACGCAGCGCGCCGCGCCGCCCAGCGCCATCAGGCGGCGCAGCACCGGCACCGAATCCGGTCCCCGGTTGACCAGGTCGCCCAGCAGGTAAAGGGTGTCGCGGCTGGCGGAAAAATCCAGTGTCCGCAACAGCCGCGCCAGCGCCTCGTCGCAGCCCTGCACATCGCCAATCAGGTAAACAGCCATGGGCGGATTGTCGGGCATGGGCGCAGGGCCCTCGGCCTGCGGCCGTCCTTAGGCACAATGTGCACCATGGATGTTCTCCTCATCGTTTTCCTGACCCTGCTCAACGGGGCTTTTGCCCTGTCCGAAATGGCTTTGGCCTCCAGCCGCAAGGCCCGGCTGGCGGCCATGGAAGAGGGCGGTGACAAGGGGGCGACGGCGGCCCTGCACCTGCTCGAGCAGCCCACCCAATTTCTGTCCACCGTGCAGGTCGGCATCACCTCGATTGGCATGCTCAATGGCATCGTGGGTGAGGCCGCCTTCAGTGGCGCCCTCAGCCAGGTGCTGTTCGGCTGGGGGCTGAGCGAAGCGGCCGCCAGCATCACCGCCACGGCCCTGGTGGTGACCGCCATCACCTTCATCACCATCATCTTCGGCGAGCTGGTGCCCAAGCGCATCGGCCAGATGTACCCCGAGGAGGTGGCCCGTTGGGTGGCGCGCCCAATGGCAGCGCTGGCCCGCATGGCCGGGCCTTTCGTCAGGCTGCTGTCCATGTCCACGCAGGGCGTGCTCAAGCTCATGCGCATCAACAACCAGCGCAGCCAGGAGGTGACCGAAGAAGAGATCACCGCCAGCCTGGCCCAGGGGGTGTCGGCCGGCCTGATCGAGGCGCACGAGCACCAGATGGTGCGCAACGTCTTCCACCTCGATGACCGGCCCTTGACGTCCATGATGACGCCACACACCGACATCGTCTGGCTCGATGCCAGCCTCACGCCCAAGGGGGCGCTCGCCCGCATCCATGCCTTGCCGCCGCAGGACCAGCATTCCTGGTACCCGGTTTGCCGCGAAGGTCTGGCCCATGTGCAGGGGGTGATCGGCCTGGCCCAGCTGCTGACCTTGCCCGAAGGCGAGGAGCGCCCGATCGAGCACTTTGCCCGGCAGGCCGACTTTGTGCCGGAAACCCAGACCGGCATGGAACTGCTTGAACGCCTGCGCGACCAGAGCAGCCGCATGGTGTTCGTGGTCGACGAATACGGTGAGGTGCAGGGCTTGCTGACGCCCCTGGACGTGCTCCAGGCCATCACCGGCGAGCTCAAGCCCGACACCCAGACCGAGGCCTGGGCCATCCAGCGCGAGGATGGTTCCTGGCTGCTCGATGGCCTGATGCCCGTCTCCGAGCTCAAGGCCCGCCTGGCGCTGGACGAGTTGCCGTCCGAAGACCGGGGCCGCTACAACACCCTGGCCGGTTTGCTGCTGTTCGCCCTCGGCCGCCTGCCCAAGACCGGTGAGAAGGTCCGGCTCGGGCAATGGGAGTTTGAAATCCTGGATCTCGATGGGCGCCGCATCGACAAAGTCCTGGCGCTCGCGGCCGAGGCATGACCGGCGGGATTATCTGCTGGCTGCCAAGAAAATCGCATTTTTATATTGATCTGTGGGATATTTAACATCCCGAGCGATTTTCTGATTTATCCCGGATATAATCACGCCATTGATTTTTAAGGAGTGATGTTCATGTCCCAAGCCCTCAAAGACCTGCTGCAGCAACGCGAAGCCCTGGAAAAGGCGATCGCCGAAGCCCGCCAGAACGAGATTTCCGCCGCCGTGACCCAGGTGCGTGCCATCGTGGCCGAATATGGCCTGACCGTGCAGGACGTGTTCCCGGGCCGCGCCGGCAAATCCGGTGGCGGCGCCAAATCCGGTGCCGGCAAGGTGGCTGCCAAGTACCGCGACCCCGCCACGGGCCAGACCTGGACTGGTCGTGGCAAGGCCCCCAAATGGATCGAAGGCAAGGACCGGGCCCCGTTCGTGATTGCCTGATCCCCGCTGACGCTGATCAAAACCAACCCCGCTGCGGCGGGGTTTGTTTTTTGGTGGACAATACCGCCTGACCCGCTTTTGATCTGCCGTGCCCGATATTCATGCCGCCGCAAGACAAACATAATCCTCCAAACTGGTATTTGGCCTACACCAAACCCCGGCAGGAAGAGGTGGCGCGCACTCACCTCGAGCGGCAGGGTTTTGAATTTTATTTGCCGCTGTACAAGAAATTCAAAAAAACCGAAGAGGGCCCGGTCAGCGTATTGGAGCCCATGTTTCCGAGGTATATCTTTTTCCGCCCCGGAAAACCCGGCCAAAGCATTTCAGCCGTGCGCAGCACCCGGGGCGTGAGCACCATCGTGCGCTTTGGTTTCGAGCCGGCCGTCATTGGCGAAGAACTGCTGAACCGCATCCGCCAGATCGAAGAGGAGCGCAAGCAAGCCAGTCTGCAGGACCTGAGCGAGTTGCGGGCCGGACAGGCGGTGCGCCTCAAGCACACCGCGCTCGAGGGCGTGGACGGCCTCATCCAGAGTGTCTCCAGCAAGCGTGTGGCCGTGCTGCTGGAGATCCTGGGGCGACCCACGGTGGTCCAGCTCGAACACCATCAGGTGGAGCCCAAGGACGCCTGAGGCCCGCAGGCCCCGAGGCCCGTACTGGGCCCTGCACCGCAGAGCCCGCGTCCATGGCTCAATCCTGCCCTTCGGTCAGCGTGTCCAGCTGGAATCGGCCACTCCTGTGCCAGAGCCAGACATCCGTGTAGGTCACCTGGCCCAGGTGCTGGGGGCTGGGGTAGGGGGCCGCGGCACGGACCATTTTTTCAATCTCGGCCATGACCTCGGGCGCGTGCCGGGGCGCGCGCATCCAGTTCAAGGCCTGCACCTGCCCGGCGCGGTCGATGTCCACATTGAGAACGCCCACGGCGTACAGCATGGGCGGCAGTCGGCCTTTGTAGATCCGGTGGCCTTCTCGCTGGTAGAGGTGCTGGGCGGCATCGCGCCGGTAGTCACGGGGGGTTCGCGCCCGGGAGGTGTGCGCGTTCTGCGGTTCGGGCGGGCGTGCCACTTCCGGCACCGGTGTGGGCAGCGAGGGCAGCGCGGCTGGCGCAGGCGGCGCCGGAGGCAGGGGCGGCGAGGGGGGCGCAGGGGTGCTGCAACCCTGCAAAATCCCCAGCAGAACCACTGCCCATGCGGTCCAGGTGTTGAGCCCAGTGCGGGGCCAGGCTTTCCATCCGACAAAGGTCTTCATCGCGTGCATACTCCGCAGGCTGACAATGGGGCCATTGTGGCACCTTCCCCTTCCCCCTTTTGACCGTTTGCGACAGGAACCCTCTTGATCCCACTGCGCACCGCCCTGCAACACCTTGGTCAGGCCCCGGCCGTGCTGGTCACCGTGCTCGATGTCCGAGGCTCGGTGCCGCGCGGCAGCGGCACCCGCATGCTGGTGTTTGCCGACCGCTTCGCCGCCACCATCGGCGGGGGCCACCTCGAGTTCGAGGCCATCGCCCACGCCCGTCGCCTGCTGGCCGGGCAAGCGCATGCGCTGCAGATGCGGCATGTGCTGGGCCCCAGCCTGGGCCAGTGCTGCGGCGGGGCGGTCGAACTCGGTTTCGAACCCGTGGCCGCAGCGGATGTGGCGCGCGTGTCCCGGCTGTTGACGCCGCCCCGGACGCCCTTGGCCTTGTTTGGCGGAGGCCATGTCGGGCGGGCCATCGTCCAGACCTTGGCCCCCTTGCCCTTTGCCTTGCGCTGGATCGACAGCCGAGACGAAATTTTTCCGGCCGACGTGCCCGAGGGTGTCGAGTGCGAGCACTCCAGCCCGGTCCAGGCGGCCGTGGCCGACCTGGCCCCTGGCAGCCGTGTGCTGATCATGAGCTTCAGCCATGCCGAAGACCTGGACATCGTCATCGCCTGCCTGCGCCGCCAGCGCGCGCAGGGGGACCTGCCCTTTGTGGGCCTGATCGGCAGCCAGACCAAATGGGCCACCTTCCGCCACCGGCTGGAAGAGCGCGGCTACAGCCCTGAAGAAATCGGCCACATCACCTGCCCCATCGGCATTCGGGGCATCCCCGGCAAGGAGCCCGAGGTGATTGCGATCGCGGTGGCTGCCCAGTTGCTGCAAACGGCGCCTTGATCCGGCGGGGGGGGCAGCGCGGCCTGCTCGCACGCCGCGCTGGAATTGCCGAAGAAAAGTGTATACACTCCAGTGCACTGGTCGCAGCGGCGCCCACACCGCAAACGGTGCAGGTTCGCGACCGACTGACTGCTCACAGAGCCCGCAGTGGTGAGCCGTCCTGGAGCCCCCTTTCATGGAAGCTTATCTGCTCGACTGGGCCAACCTGCTGCTGCGTTGGTTGCACGTCATCACCGCGATCGCCTGGATCGGCTCGTCCTTTTACTTCGTCTTTCTCGACAACAATCTGCAAAAGCCCACCTCGCCCGACTTGCTGGA
>JACCDI012055019.1_pt1 | contig 21069 bp, 20 predicted proteins | sample 7442791 | NCBI WGS metagenome assembly JACCDI01 (sample SAMN15323434, study PRJNA562643) | freshwater metagenome | isolation source: river surface water | place: USA:Blue River Watershed | collected 2017-08-15
ATCAGCGCTGCCCCATAAGAGGCTAGATAGAAGCGCAAGAAGTGTGGCCATTGGGCAACATTACTCGATGCGGAGGCAGCCTCCCATGAATTCACCCCATACAACTTTAGAATTGGGTAGTGAGCGCCGCGAAACCTTTCTCTTTTGATTCAATGATCTCAATGATTCGCGAATTTACTCCACGTCCTGAGATTGATCTGGAAGAAGTTCCAGCTCCCCAAAAATTAGCGCAGTACTCTTTTGCATTCACTGCAGATGTCAGCAATGGTTTAGCCGCAGATCAAGAAGATGAGATTGCATCAGGTCGTTTTGTGATTTTGCACGAACCAGGTGGTCAAGATACTTGGGAAGGTGAATATCGATGTGTGACTTTTATGAGAGCCACTGTCGATTCTGATATGCAAGCAGATCCGTTGCTGCCAGAAGTTGGCTGGAACTGGTTACTTGATAGTTTGCAAGAGAGCGAAGCTCTATATAGCGCACCATCAGGAACCGTAACACGCGTGTCGAGCGCCTCTTTTGGAAAACTTTCAGCACGCCATGATGAATCAGAGATTGAAATCCGTGCTTCATGGTCACCGATTCTTACTGCACCTCAAGAGCTGACCGCTCACGTTCAAGCGTGGTGCAACTTCCTCAGTGAGGTCTCAGGGCTACCTCCGATTGCAGATGGAGTTTCATCAATCAACTCTGCGCGACGTCGTGGCTGAACTTCTCACCGCGCCTTACTTGGGCTTACCTGACTTAATCTCTACTCCTGAGCAATTTGAGGAGATGTTGTCATCTCTTGCCCAAGGTGAGGGTCCCTTTGCAGTTGATGCTGAACGCGCCTCTGGCTATCGATATAGCTCTCGCGCATACCTGATTCAAATTAAACGTGAGAATGGTGGATTGCATCTTGTTGATCCAATTCCATTTGGCATCAACAGCCCTCATTTTGAGCGCCTCAATCAATTGATCTCAGGGCAGGAAGTAATCCTGCATGCGAGCACCCAAGATTTACCGTGTCTGCGCGAAGTGGGTATCAATCCCACTCTTCTCTTCGATACCGAACTTGCAGGAAGGCTCATTGGTCTTCCACGCGTTGGCTTAGGTGCGCTTGTTGAATCGCTCCTTGATATCGCATTAGCGAAAGAGCACTCTGCGCAAGATTGGTCAATCCGTCCACTTCCAGAGGATTGGCTCAACTATGCAGCACTTGATGTCGAGCTCTTGATTGAATTGCGCAATGAGATTGAGAAGTTGTTAATTGAGAAGAATAAGTTGAAATGGGCGCTCCAGGATTTCGCCTCCATCCTCGCCGCTCCCCCAACTCCAAAGCGAGTCGATCCATGGCGACGTACATCAGGCGTTCATAAGATTAAGAAACGTACTCAGCTTGCAGTGGTGAAATCCCTTTGGGAGGCTCGAGATGATCTAGCGCAGCATCTCGATATCTCGCCAGGTCGAGTCCTTTCAGATGCGGCAATCTCTACTATCGCCCTAGCAAGTGAGAGCTCTCCACTGACCAATAAGCGTGAGCTAGAGAAAGTCCTCCGCCCCATTGGTCTGCGGGCTCGCTGGTTTGAAAATACACCTCGTTGGATAAAGGCAGTGGAGGGCGCATTAGCGCTTCCAGAGGATCAATTGCCGCCACTGAAGAGTAAGAGCGACTCTCTTCCTCCGATCAAAATATGGCGTGAGAGATTTCCAGAGAAGTTCATCCCTCTCTCTCATGCCCGTTTCAACTTCGCTCTCAAAGCAGAAGAGCTTGAGCTTCCCGTTGAAAATCTCCTCACCCCAGAACTTCTCCGCCAGATCTGTTGGCGCCTGCCCGAGCCAAGCGAGGTTGATAGCCTCTTGATCTCTATGGGCGCCCGACCTTGGCAGGTGGAGATCGCCACCCCGATTTTGATTGACGCCCTTGGCCAGAGTGAGGCTCTTGAGATTGTCGAGGTCGAGGAGCCTGCAAATGAGGCTGCGGCAGAGGTAGCCGCCGAATAAATAATTGCTCTTCCTCATAGCCAATTGGGCTACCGGCGAGTAACCTAAAAGCCTGTCCCACAGCTATAGGAGCCTTTGATGTCACGCACCGTTGTCCTCGTCGATGCAGTCCGCACCCCTTTCGGTAAATCAGGTGGCGCATTCGCCAATACACGCGCCGATGATCTTCTTATCCGTGCGATGCGCGGATTACTCGAGCGCAATCCACAACTGCCTCTCGCTCAGATCGATGATGTTGCAATCGCTGCCGCAACTCAAACGGGTGATCAAGGAATGAATATCGGTCGTAGCGCATCGCTTCTTGCCGGGCTACCCAATACTGTTCCTGGTTACTCCATCGATCGCTGGTGTGCTGGTGCGCTCACAGCAACAACGACTATCGCTGGTCAAATTTCAATGGGTGCAATTGATATAGCTCTTGCAGGTGGCGTTGAACATATGGGTAATCATCCAATGGGTGAGTTGATGGATCCCAATCCACGTTACCTTGCCGAGAAGATTGTGGATCCAGATGCGATGTCGATGGGTGCAACTGCAGAGCGCCTTCATGATCGCTTTCCTTCCATCACCAAAGAACGTGCTGATCGATATGCATTTAATTCACAGATGAAGACGGCAAAGGCTTATGAGCAAGGTTTGATTCAAAGAGATTTGATTCCAACTGCAGCACGTTCTGAAGAGCTGGGTTGGACAATCGTCTCAGCAGATGAAGGGCCGCGCCCCACAACAACAATGGAGGGCCTTGCGGGTCTGAAAACTCCATTTAGACCAGGTGGGCGTGTGACTGCGGGTAATGCCTCAGGAATTAATGATGGCGCCACGATTGCACTTCTTGCCAGTGAAGATAAAGCTAAGGAGCTTGGTCTACCAATCAAGGCGAAGATGGTTACCTTTGCATTCGCTGGAGTCGAGCCTGAAGTGATGGGTTATGGACCTGTCCCCTCCACAATCAAGGCGTTGGCCAAAGCTGGCCTATCAATTGATGACATTGGAGCCTTTGAAGTTAATGAAGCGTTTGCAGTTCAGGTGATTGCATTCTTAGAGCATTTTGGAATCGCTGATGATGATCCACGAGTAAATCCATATGGCGGCGCTATCGCCGTGGGACATCCCCTCGCATCTTCTGGCGTTCGATTGATGATCAATTTAGCGAGAACTTTTGAGGCTCACCCTGAGGTTCGTTACGGCATCACGACGATGTGTATTGGACTTGGAATGGGCGGCACAGTTATTTGGGAAAATCCACACTTCACAGGAGGAAATAAGTAAATGGCAACACCACTGACTCTGCCAGAAGGCGCTCCTGACGAGGTAATCACCGTTGCGAAAGTTCGCGATGTAGATCTCACTCCATTTGGTTTTAAGGGCACGCTAGCTCTCATCACAATTGATAATGGTCTCGACCACACCCGCCCAAACACATTGGGGCCACAATCAGTTGCATCTCTCGATGCTGCAATCACTGAAGCGATTTCACGTCAACCTGCTGCGATTGCCGTGACGGGTAAGCCATTTATCTTTGCAGCTGGCGCAGACCTATCTGCCATGTCTTTCCTTACAGAGCGCGACCAAGCTCTTGCCATCGGAAAACTAGGGCACGATGTATTCCGTCGCCTTGGTGAGATCGATATTCCGACTTTTGCATTCATTAATGGTTTGGCACTTGGTGGCGGACTTGAAATTGGCCTTCACAGTAAGTACCGCACACTTGCATCGACTGCCTTCACTGCGCTTCCTGAAGTATTCCTAGGATTAGTTCCAGGGTGGGGCGGAGCGACTTTGTTGCCAAAGTTAATTGGCCCAGAGCGCGCTGTTCAGGTAATCATCCTCAACGCACTCAACAACAACACAATGATGAAGGCTAAAGATGCACTCTCACTCGGTGTTGTCGATGCCGTATTTGAACCAGCTGATTTCTTGGAGAAATCTGTGGCTTTTGCAGCTTCTGTCTTATCAGGAGCAACAAAAATTGAGCGCAAGGATTACAGCAATGACCCTGCATGGGAGTCAGCGTTGGCAACTGGAAAGGCAGCTGCTCTGAAGAAATTCGGAGGCGCAGATACCGCCGCTCCACGAAAGGCGCTCGAACTCATTGCAGCATCAAGAACCTGTAGCAACGGTGAAGGTTTTGATGCTGAGGATCAAGTACTCGCAGATTTGGTAATGTCAGATGCGCTTCGCGCTTCTCTCTACGCATTTAATATGATTCAGAAGAAGCGCAAGAAGGTAGAAGGCGCACCTAAGGCCAACCTAGCGCGAAAGGTTTCCAAGGTAGGCGTTGTTGGAGCTGGATTGATGGCTTCACAGTTGGCCTTGCTCTTAGTTCGAAACCTTAAGTGCCCTGTCGTCATGACCGATATTGATCAAGCTCGCGCCGATAAGGGTGTGGCTTGGGTCCATGCAGAGCTGACAAAGTTGGTAGAGAAGAAGCGAATGAGCCCCGAGAGTGCACAACGACTTGCTGCGTTGGTCACCGGTTCTGCCGATAAGAACGTCTATGCCGGTTGTGATTTCATCATTGAGGCAATCTTTGAAGAGCTCTCATTGAAGCAGGAGCTCTTTAAGACGCTCGAGGAGATTGTTTCTCCTGAATGTATCTTGGCAACGAATACTTCATCGCTCTCAGTTGAGCGAATGAGTGAGGGGCTAAAGAACCCAGAGCGCGTTGTTGGTTTCCACTTCTTCAATCCAGTTGCAATCATGCCTCTCCTTGAAGTTGCACGCACCAGCAAGACTGATGATGCAACAACTGCCACTGCTGTTGAGGTCGGTAAAAACCTTAAGAAGACAATGATCATCTGTAAGGATGCACCTGGCTTCGTCGTTAACCGTCTCTTAACCCGATTTATGGGTGAGATCACTGATGCAGTTGATGAAGGTACAGATCCATCAGTTGCCGATAATGCAATGCGCAGCATTGGATTCCCAATGAGCCCATTCGAGCTATTGGGTCTCGTTGGTCCTGGAGTTGCGCTCCATGTTGCTGAGACCCTTCACGAGAATCTTGGTCCTCGTTACCGCATCTCCCCTACGATGCAGGCGATGGTCAAGGAAGGTGTGAAGAGCTTCTACATTAAGAACGACGATGGAACCTTTGGCGCTAATCCAGCAGCGGTTGCGCTCATCCATAAAGGAAGCACACCATCAACAGCTGAGCAGGTACGTGAACGCGCCCTGAAGGCGTTGGCGGAAGAGGCTCGAATGATGCTGGAAGAAGGTGTCGTAGCAACACCTGCTGAGATTGATCTCTGCATGTTGCTTGGAGCGGGATGGCCGATGTTGCTCGGAGGAATCTTGCCGTACTTAGATCGCGAAGGAATTAGCGAAGCTGTGTGCGGTCAGCGTTTTCATGCTCCTGGAATTGCATCGGTTCTGAAGTAGAGCTCCACTCGACAACTTCACGTGCAATCTGCTGAGCTGTGATTCCGAGGTCCTCCAGGATTTCAGCACGCTTGGAGTGTTCGATAAATTCAAGGGGCACGCCAATGCTGTGAATTGGAACCTCAAGACGGGCATCTCTAAAGAGTTCAGAGAGTGACGATGCAATTCCACCATGGCGGATTCCATCTTCAAGTACAACAACGCTCTTATAGCGGCGCGCCATTGTTACGAGAGATTGTGGAAGTGGCTTGACCCAACGTGGATCAATCACCGTTACTCCAACGCCTTCGCGATATGCCTGTGATGCAGCTTCGACAGCGATTGGTGCCATCGCACCAATGCTCACTAGAAGCACATCCGCACTCTCGCCTCGATAGAGGACATCGATTCCATCGCGACTTTCAAAGGCAGGAATATCGTTATGAACTGCGCCCTTTGGGAATCGAATCATCGTTGGACGATCGTTGATATCTACGGCTTCAGAGAGCGCTAATCGCAATCGAGCACCATCTCGTGGAGCAGCAACTGCCATCGTTGGAATGATTCCTGTTAAAGCCATATCCCAGATACCGTGATGAGAAGGTCCATCATCACCGGTGACACCTGCTCGATCAAGAACGAATGTCACACCTGCACCATGAAGTGCCACATCGAGTAGGACTTGATCAAATGCGCGATTGAGGAATGTTGAATAGACCGCAACCACTGGATGAAGGCCGGTGTAGGCAAGTCCTGCAGCGCTAGTCACAGCATGTTGTTCTGCGATACCAACATCGATGGTGCGGTCCGGAAAGACTTTCTGAAATTTATCCAAGCCAGTTGGCCCCAGCATCGCGGCGGTAATCGCGACGATATCTTCACGTTTCTTTCCAATTTCAACGAGCTCGCCAGCAAAAACATCTGTCCATGAAGTCTTGCTCGATGACACAGGAAGACCGGTCTCTGGATCTACGATGCCAACAGCGTGGAACTTCTCTGCCTCATCAGCAATCGCAGGGCTATAGCCGCGACCTTTTTCGGTAATGACATGAACCAAAACTGGCTCACCAAATTCTTTTGCTTGCTCCAACGCTCTATCCATCGCAGCGATGTCATGACCATCGATGGGGCCAATATATTTAAGACCGAGATCTTCAAACATACCTTGTGGAGCGACAATATCTTTAATGCCCTTCTTCATGCCATGAAGGGTTTCGAAGATTGGTGCACCTACGACAGGGGTCTTCTGCAATACATCTTTGCCCCAATCAAGGAAACGCTCGTAGCCCTGCGTCATACGAAGAGTTGAGAGGTGCGTTGCAAGACCACCGATAGTGGGTGAGTAAGAGCGTTCGTTATCGTTGACGACGATTACTAAATTACGGGTGCCGGCAGTTGCAATATTGTTTAGCGCTTCCCACGACATTCCGCCCGTGAGCGCACCATCTCCCACAACAACAACTACATGGCGATCATTCTGACCGGTAATGGAGAAACCGCGTGAGATACCATCGCCCCATGAGAGCGCTGTTGAAGCATGTGAATTTTCAATAACATCATGCTCAGATTCACGACGATTGGGATATCCGGCGATTCCACCACGTTGACGCAAGCCATCAAATTTATCGGCGCGACCAGTGACAATCTTATGAACGTAGGATTGATGGCCAGTATCGAAGAGAACGATATCTTTTGGAGAATCAAAGATTCGGTGAATCGAGAGAGTTAGTTCAACAACGCCGAGGTTGGGACCAAGGTGGCCACCAGTACGAGAAACCTTCTCAACTAGAAAGGCGCGGATCTCAGAGGAGAGCTCAGCGAGCTGGGCAGCGTTGAGCGCCTTGAGGTCTTCTGGACCTTTGAGAGATTCGAGCATGTCGCTAAGTGTAAGTTACCCGCGAAGAGAACGTAGAACGAACTGCATGATTCCACCGTGGCGATAGTAATCAGCCTCGCCCGGAGTATCGATGCGCACCTTAGCGGTGAAGCTCTTATCCCCTGCTGTGACCTGAACCTCCTTTGGAATACCACCATCGTTGAGGGCGGTGATTCCAGTGAAGGTAAATGTCTCTTCGCCGGTCAGGCCGAGAGATTGTGCGTTCTGGCCATCAATAAATTGCAATGGAAGCACGCCCATACCAATCAAGTTGGAGCGGTGAATGCGCTCAAAGCTTTCCGCGATAACTGCGCGAACGCCAAGCAACGCTGTTCCCTTTGCTGCCCAGTCACGTGATGATCCTGATCCATATTCTTTGCCCGCAAGAATTACGAGTGGAACACCTGCAGCTTGGTATGCAACAGATGCATCATAAATAGTGCTCTGCTCACCATTGTTGAGGAAGTTGCGAGTAAATCCACCTTCAACGCCGTTGAGCAAGAAGTTCTTCAAACGAATATTCGCAAAAGTTCCACGAATCATCACCTCGTGATTTCCACGACGCGATCCGTAAGAGTTGAAGTCCTTACGATCTACTCCATTGGCCTCCAAATACTTTCCAGCTGGTGAATCCGCTTTGATATTTCCCGCTGGTGAGATGTGATCAGTGGTGACCGAGTCGCCCAGAATCGCAAGAACGCGCGCGCCAGAAATATCCTTAACCGGAGTTGGTTCAGCTGGCATGCCTTCAAAGTATGGTGGCTTACGAACGTAGGTGGACTTTGGATCCCATTCGAAAGTATTTCCAGTTGGAGTATCGAGTGACTTCCAGCGATGATCGCCATCGAAGACAGTTGCATAGTCCTTGGTGAACATCTCTGATGAGATTGACGAATCGATGACCTCTTGAATCTCTTGGGTAGATGGCCAGATATCCTTCAATAGGACTGGGTTGCCATCTTTATCGTTTCCAAGTGAATCAGTAGCAAAGTCGTGATCCATTGTTCCCGCGATTGCATATGCAACAACCAGTGGAGGCGATGCAAGATAGTTCATCTTTACATCAGGACTGATACGCCCCTCAAAGTTTCGGTTGCCTGAGAGAACTGCAGTTACAGCGAGATCTTGCTCATTAACCGCTTTGCTAATTTCAATTGGCAGTGGTCCTGAGTTACCGATGCAGGTAACACAACCGTATCCAACTAGGTTAAAGCCGAGAGCTTCCATATAAGGGGTCAGGCCTGAACGGTCGTAGTAATCGGTGACAACCTTTGAGCCTGGTGCCAGAGTTGTCTTGACCCAAGGCTTTGACTTCAATCCCTTCTCGACTGCTTTCTTTGCAAGGAGAGCAGCGCCAATCATTACTGATGGATTGGAGGTATTGGTACAAGAGGTAATGGAAGCGATTACAACATCGCCATTTTTAATTGTGGTCGCATTGGCCCCAACCTTTACTGGGTATGAGCCCTTACCGGTCTTCTCGGAGAAATAGGTAGGCAAAATATCTTCAAACTTCTGCTTTGACTCAGAAATTGAGATGCGATCTTGTGGACGCTTAGGCCCTGCAATCGATGACACTACAGTTGAGAGATCGAGTTCAAGATGCTCGGAGTAACGTGGTGTTGCACTTGGGTCGAACCACATTCCCTGAGACTTGGCATATTGCTCAACTAGCGCAACCTGATCTTCACTGCGACCTGTTAGTCGAAGGTAGCGAAGTGTCTCTTCATCGATTGGGAAGATTGCGCATGTCGAACCGTACTCTGGTGACATATTTCCGATGGTGGTGCGGTTAGCCATAGGAACCGCTGTTACGCCTGGTCCATAGAATTCAACAAACTTTCCGACCACGCCATGCTTACGTAGCATCTCGGTAATGACGAGTGCCATATCGGTAGCTGTTGTACCAACTGGCAGAGATCCCTTTAATTTAAATCCAACGACACGTGGAATCAACATTGACACTGGCTGACCAAGGAGAGCAGCCTCTGCCTCGATTCCACCAACGCCCCAGCCAAGAACTCCAAGGCCGTTGACCATTGTTGTATGTGAGTCGGTACCAACAACGGTATCTGGGTAGGCACGAAGTACGCCATTGACTGTTCTTGTCATTACGACGCGTGCCAAGTATTCAATGTTGACCTGGTGAACAATTCCTGTTCCTGGTGGAACTACCTTAAATTCATCGAATGCGCCTTGCCCCCAACGAAGGAAGCGATAGCGTTCGCGATTGCGCTCATATTCAATATCTGTGTTCTGTTCAAATGAATCTTTTGTTCCAAAGACATCAGCGATGACAGAGTGGTCGATGACGAGTTCAGCTGGTGCTAGCGGGTTAACCTTTGATGCATCTCCCCCGAGTTCAACAATTGCCTCACGCATTGTCGCTAGGTCCACAACGCAAGGAACGCCTGTGAAGTCCTGCATCACAACTCGGGCTGGAGTAAATTGGATTTCAGTATCTGGCTCAACTGTCGGATCCCATTGAGCAAGGGCCTTAATGTGATCGACGGTGATATTTGCGCCATCTTCTGTGCGGAGCAAATTCTCAAGGAGAATCTTTAATGAGTAAGGAAGATCGCTCGCACCTTCAATTGCTGAGATATCGAAGATTTCAAACTCTTTACCTGCAACGCTCAGGTTCTTCTTGCTTCCAAGGGAGTTCTTACTCATCACGAGCACCTATTTTCTAAAAGTATCTTGACGTCAAGATACCTTATCCACGGTGTAGAGCGCAATAGACTCAATATGGTGAGTCATTGGGAAGAGGTCGAAGGCGCGAATCGTTGAGAGGTGATATCCCGCCGCTGCCAGGTATGACGTATCGCGAGCCAGCGCTGCAGGATCGCAAGCAACATAGACAATCGCTCGAGCGCCAAGGAGTGCAGCTCTTTCAATAACATCTTTGCCGGCGCCGGTGCGTGGTGGATCGAGAATGAGAACATCTGCCCTCTTAAACTTTTTTATCTCTCGCGCAACATCACCGTTGTGGATATGGACATTAGGAACCTCGGAGAAATTTCGCTCTCCATCATCGGTAGCAGAACTGCTTCCTTCAACTATATCGATCCGACCGCCTGGACCCACGAGGTCGAGAGCAGCTCCGGCAAAGAGCCCCACTCCTCCATAGAGATCGATGATGTGATCTCCCTTTCGAAGTTGCGCAAAATCTAAGACTGCTCCAACAAGCGCTTCTGGGGCGCTGATATTGCTCTGCCAGAAAGAGTCGTGTGACACCTGATATCGGAATCCATCCACCTCATAGTTAAGTATCTGCGCGCCTTCAATCAATACCGGCTTTGCTCTCTGAGCGGTGCGGTTTTCTCGTTGCACCATTTGCGCAACAGAGCGTTCGCCGTTGCTATCAATGGCAACCTCGACTCGCTGATTCCCGCCCAACTTATCCAAGGGAAGTGTGGGGAAATCAATTTCAGGAATGAGAATCGGACAACTCGATATTGGAATGACTGTGTTGGATCTCGCCGCCTTGAATCCTACTTCTCCGCGTTCATTGGTCGATGCGGCATAACGAGTGCGCCAGTGAAGTGGTGCAGATACCTCTTCTACTTCGATATCAATCTCCATCTTGGCGATTCTGGCAAATTGCTCTGAGATAACATCGCTCTTGAGCTGACGCTGGTGGGAAGAATCAATATGTTGGAAATCGCATCCACCACACCAACCTGAGTATTTGCAAGGCGGGGTAACTCGATGGGGGCTTGGCTCAATCACTGCTATGACATCAGCGCGCGCAAAGGATTTCTCTAACCCCGTGATTTCAACGTCGACAATCTCACCGGGAATTGCATGGCGGATAAAGATCACAGCGCCTTCGTGACGGGCTATGAAATGGCCTCCGTGGGCGACCTTCTCTATCTCAACCCGGAGAATTTCCCCTATCCGGAGAGATTTTCGCTGCGATTCGGTCATAGAGAGAAGAGTAAAGGAGTAAGTTATCCCCCATGCACGTAGTCATCATGGGTTGCGGCCGTGTGGGTTCATTGCTCGCTATCGAGCTTGAAGCTAAGGGCCATTCTGTAGCGGTTATCGATCAATCCAAGGAAGCCTTTCGTCGCCTTGGTCCTGATTTCAAAGGCCGCACCATTACTGGCGTCGGTTTTGACCGCGACACCTTGCTTGAGGCGGGGATTGAAGGCGCTGGCGCATTTGCGGCAGTCAGTAACGGCGATAACTCCAATATTCTGGCAGCGCGCGTTGCTCGTGAGAGCTATGGCGTAAGCAATGTTGTCGCTCGAATCTATGACCCAGGTCGTGCCGAGATTTACCAGCGCCTTGGAATTCCAACTGTCGCAACTGTTATCTGGGCGACCGATCAAATCCTTCGTCGACTTACACCGGAAGGCTCTCGCTCTGAGTGGCGCGATGCCAGCGGCACAGTTCAACTCGCTGAGATCCATCCTCATCTTGATTGGTTTGGACGTCCTATCGCTGAGATTGAAGCTGTAGCTGCGCTTCGAGTTGCATTCCTTACTCGCCTTGGCGAAGGGTTAATTCCAGATGAGAACACAGTGTTACAAGATGGCGACCTCATTCACATCATGGTCAGAGATGAAGATCTGCCTGAAGTAGAGGCGATTCTTGGAAAGTCACCGGAGGCGTAAGAGATGCGTATTGCAATTGCTGGTGCTGGAAATGTTGGGCGAGCAATCGCTCGAGAACTTCTCGATAATGGCCATCGCGTTCTCTTGATCGACCGTGATCCTAAAGCGCTAAAGCTTGAATCTGTTCCAGATGCAGAGTGGTTGATGGCTGATGCTTGTGAAATTACCTCGCTCGATAAGGCGAGCCTCAATGATTGCCAAGTTCTCGTTGCTGCAACCGGTGATGACAAGGTGAATCTTGTGGCGTCACTTCTAGCAAAGACGGAATATGGCGTCCCACGTGTCGTTGCTCGCATCAACCATCCGAAGAATGAGTGGCTCTTTGATCACTCATGGGGCGTTGATGTTGCAGTATCAACCCCACGCATCATCGCTGCGCTTGTTGAAGAAGCTGTAAGTGTTGGTGATGTTGTTCGACTCTTCTCGTTTCGAAAGGGACAGGCAAATCTCGTTGAGATTACCTTGCCTGACTCTTCCCTCTGTATCGGTAAGACTGTAGATGAAGTGCAACTCCCCGACGATGCCTCGCTTGCGGCAATTGTTAGAGATGGCAGAGTTCTCACCCCTGCAGCTTCAGATATCTTTGTAGCCGGAGATGAACTCCTCTTCGTTGCCTCTACGGCAGCTGAAGCGCTCCTCAAAGATTGCTTTATCGCAAAGAGCTAGAGGTAGGGCTACTCCTGGTGGCTCTTTGTAATGGGAACGGTCTTGAGGACCATCCAACTTGCATAGGCAGTGGCGATAAAGAACGGATATCCCATCGCTAAATTAACGGAGCCAAGTAAATTGACGTTCCCGCTTCTATAAATCGGATACTGCACCGCAATTCGGGTAAAGAACATCGCAACCCAAATCCAACTTGCGCGAATATAGGCGCGCTTTCGCGCAGGGTCATTACGCCATAAGAAGTTCTCACCCAAAATTGGCCCCAACATCAGACCGAGGATCGGCCATCCAGCAAGGTTAGCGATGAGATAGACAGTGCCATAGCCAAGGTTTGTTAGTAACTTAGGGAGAAAGACGTCACTTGGATTTCCGGTGCGATTGGCAAACCAAGCACAGATCAGCGCACCGATTAGCCCACCAAATGCATGTTGAATTGTGTCGCGCGATATCAATCTAATAATGGTTAGAAGGATTGAGGCTCCGACAGATGCGTAGAGTGCTTCTTGCAAATCATCTCGAAGATTAAAGACAACCAAGAAGATTACGGATGGAATACCTGAATCAATGAGACCTTTCTTGCCACCAAAGGCAGCGAGAACCTTTTGACGATCTGCTTCACTACTCATGATTTTCCTGTCGATCCAAAGCCACCTTCGCCACGCCCTGAGCCAGGAAGATGTTCCACTTCAATAAACTCTGCTCGCTCTACTTTCTGAAATACTAATTGCGCGATGCGATCTCCTCGCTTAAAGGAGACAGATTCTTTCGGGTCGTGATTGATGAGGATGCATTGCAACTCACCTCGGTATGCAGCATCAACCGTGCCGGGTGCATTGACCATAGTCACTCCATGTTTGATCGCCAGACCAGAGCGTGGATGTACCAAGGCCACAAATCCATCTGGAAGTGCGATTGAGATACCAGTAGGAACAAGTGCGCGCTCCCCCGGAGCGAGGGTGATATCAATTCGTGAGTAGATATCAGCTCCAGCATCGCCACCTTTGGCATACTGCGGCAGAGGCAATTCGGGATCGAGTCGTGTGATCAACACTTGAAGATTTCTCATGGGTTGATATTAAACTCTGGATCAACAAATGAGAGTAACTCTGGATTTGCCTTGATAGCTGCGATGTACTCTGCCGGCGCATTCTCCAAGAAGTGCTTCATCGGGACGATGATAAAGAGAGAAGCTGCTCGAACAGCAACACTCCCATCTGGACCATTGAGCCTTCCTTCAGCGGCGGAATAAACCTTACGACCTTGGACTCCGGTAATCTCGGCAGAGATATAGAGCGTTGTGCCGATCGGAACGGGTGCTAAGAAATCTGTCTCTAAACGAGCCGTTACCGCTGGGGCTCTGAGTAACCACATCAACTTTCCCAGCGCTTCGTCAAAGGCGAGTGAGAGCAGCCCACCATGAGCAAGTCCAGGTGCGCCTTGGTGGTTTTCAGTAACAGTAAATTGAGCAGATATAGATAATCCCTCTTCAACTCTTGCTTTGAGATGAAGTCCTGTTGGGTGGAGATCTCCACAGCCAAAGCAATGTTTAAAGTGAGATGGAAGTTCACTTCCCGTTGCAGGTGATTGTGGATGGCGATCCGGAAGAGTTGAGCCGGCCGGCGGTGTTGTACTCGCTACACGACTCATAGCGGTAGGTTACTTGATGATTGAGCCACTAATCTATAACCATGAGCAGAAAGCCAGAATTTAGAGAAGTGATTCGCCCCCCATTCTGGCTCATCTCTTTTCTCTACTTCATGCTCTTCTCGCTCGTCTTGGCTATTTGGGCAGCTCTTGGAAATACCGCGGCCCTGAATGCATTTGCGATCACTCTCGTACTTGGTGCAGTGATTATCCACCGTGGTACTTCAACCATTATCGTTGCCGATGGAGAGCTTCGAATTAAGCGCGCGCACATTCCTCTTGAGTTCCTCGGTCAATCCGAGGTCATTAGTAAGAAGGATTTTAGTTATGCCCGTACCCGCGGAGCAGACCCAGCGGCATACTTCGCAACAACTTTCTGGATCTCACAAGGGCTCAAAGTTGAAGTCACTGATAAACGAGATAGAACGCCATACTGGTTGATCTCAACACGTAAAGCCGTTGAACTTCAAAGAGCGCTCAGCGTCAAATAACAGTAAAGAGTTAAGCGCAATCCTTGCAGACAGCCTTTGCTCCCTCGCCTTTAGCGAGTTGAGTCATATGGTGAATAAGGAAGCAACGGGAACAAGTGAACTCATCAACCTGCTTTGGGACAACTCGAACTGCAAGTTGTTCACCCGATAGGTCTGCACCTGGAAGTTCTAGATTCTCGGCAGCCTCTGCCTCATCTACATCGATCTGACCGGATTGTGCATCAGCTCGCTTAGCTTTGAGCTCTTCAAGAGACTCCTCGTGTAATTCCTCATCGGTCTTACGGGGTGTGTCGTAATCTGTTGCCACTGATCTCACCTCTCCTTCATCGATAGCGAGCACAGCAATCCGTGCTCGTGTGCGAATAGTCGCGCATAAATTGTGGAATTGCCTGTTATAACACTCGGCGTGTCGCCTTTATTCCCGGGTCTGAGTGGCGCGATCAATTGATTGCGCCAATGCGCCATCGACATAGCCGCGGATATGAGTTCCCTCGGCTAGATGCTCTTCGAGCAAAATCTCCCCGGATTCGTGGATAGCGTGAACAAGGTCACCTCGGTGATATGGAATGACCGAATCAATTTCAACGCTGGGATGTGGCAGAGATTTCTCAATCGCATGGAGCAGCCCTTCAATGCCGAAGCCGCTCTTTACCGAGAAGGCATAGGAATTCTTCTCTTTCCGAAGGAGCTCCATCACTATTTCAGGAGAAGCAATATCAACTTTATTGATGGCGATGATCTCTGGGATATCTCCCCCGCCGATTTCATTGATGACCTCTCGCACTGCACGAATCTGTTCAAATGGGTCTGGATGAGAGCCATCAACAACATGGACAATCAGATCCGCACCTGATACTTCTTCCAGAGTTGATTTAAAGGCATCGATGAGCTGGTGTGGAAGGTGCCTCACAAATCCAACGGTATCTGAGAGCGTATATATGCGACCCTCGGCTGTTTGAGATTTTCGCACTGTTGGATCAAGAGTTGCAAAGAGAGCATTCTCAACTAAGACGCCGGCGCCTGTAAGAGCATTAAGCAGAGAAGATTTTCCTGCGTTGGTGTAACCGGCAATTGCCACCGAAGGAATATTGTTTCGTCGACGTTCTTGTCTCTTCGTATCTCGTGCAACCTTCATCTCAGAGATTTCACGTCGGAGTTTGGCCATCTTGTCACGGATACGACGTCGATCTGTTTCAATCTTCGTCTCACCTGGACCACGACCACCAATACCTGCACCGCCTGCTGCACGACCGCCTACCTGTCGTGAGAGCGAATCTCCCCAACCGCGAAGACGTGGAAGGAGGTATGCAATCTGGGCAAGTTCAACTTGAGCCTTGCCTTCACGGCTCTTTGCATGTTGGGCGAAGATATCGAGAATGAGAGCGGTTCGATCAACAACCTTGACCTTTAACTTATCTTCCAAGGTTCGTAATTGCGATGGCGAGAGTTCTCCATCGCAGATGACCGTATCTGCACCGGAGGCGCGAACAATGTTCTTGAGATCTTCGAGCTTTCCAGCACCGATATATGTCGATGGATCTGGCTTATCGCGTCGCTGAATCAGCCCCTCGAGAACTTCGGAGCCAGCTGTCTCTGCCAAAGCTCGTAACTCTTCTAAAGAGTTCTCCGCCATTTCAGCGCTTCCCTCTGTCCATACACCGACCAAAACGACGCGCTCGAGTTGAAGCTGGCGATACTCAGCTTCGGAGATATCTTGAAGTTCAGTAGAAAAACTCTTTACACGGCGAAGTGCGTGGCGATCCGAGAGATCTTGTTGACTGGCTACCTCATCTACTTCATCAGCATCAAAATCTGCAGCGGCTCTCGCGCTTTCCCGTAGGAGGTCTTCAAAAAGTTTGTCGTAGCCATCATCATCAGCGTGAGTCATGCGAGATAACTACTCACATCGTGATCGGCGACCATAACTGCAGGCCCGGTCAGCGTCGCATTGGAGTGGCCATCAATATCAACGACTAGTCGACCGCCTGGAGGATAAATCACCCAACGAGATGGAAGGGACTCCCCTGACTTCATTGTTGCCGCTAACGCGACAGCGCAAGTTCCGGTTCCGCATGATTGCGTCTCACCACTACCGCGCTCATGCACTCGCATCTTTACCTCGTGGCCAGGGAGAATCTCAATAAATTCAACGTTGACTCCCTCTGGATATGAAGTTGCAGGGGTAACGGTTGGAGCGGTTTCGAGGGAACCAAGAGATGAGAGGTCATCGATAAAGACAGCTGCATGTGGGTTGCCTACATTGATATTAAAGCCTGAATATGTAACACCGTTAACTGTTGCTTCAACGTTCTCACCTTCATCATAAACCTTGCCCATATTCACAGAGATGTCATCATCTGCGGGGACGCGCAAATGCTTGATTCCGGCGCGAGTGTCGATGGCGAAGATTCCTTCGCGCTGATGACCTTTTTCAACGAGATAGCGAGCCATCACTCGAATACCGTTGCCACACATCTCGGCAAGTGATCCATCAGCGTTGCGGTAATCCATAAACCATTGATTGTTCTCGTTCTTAATAATGCGAATAATTCCATCCGAGCCAATTCCAGTGGTGCGATTACACATCGCTGCTACCTGGGGCGCCGTGATGAGCAGCTGATCTTCTGGGTCAAAGAAGACGAGAAAGTCATTATGGGTGCCATGGCCAAGGGTGGCGATTACTGGCTCATTCGCGTGGTTACTCATACTGTTAAGAGTTTATCCGCTCTTTGATAAATGCGAGGCGTGAAACATCTTCGCCTATCCATTGAATTCGCTGATCACGCTTGAACCATGTCTCTTGGCGACGCACATATTGTCGGGTTGCCACGATGGTCTCCTCGATTGCCTGCTCTTCTTTTATTTCGCCAGCAAGGAGAGAGAGCACTTGCGCATATCCAATGGCGCGCTGTGCTGTTACTCCTGAGAGGAGCCCCTTAGTGATGAGGTGCTCAACCTCGTTCACTAAGCCAGATTGAAACATTTTATGAACTCTTGACTCGATTCTTGGTGCGAGAGTGGCTCTCTCCATCGCCAACCCAATATGGATGGCATCTGGATATCGAGAACTGGTATCACTTGGCAGGTTTGCCGAATATGGCTTTCCTGTTACCTCCACGACTTCCAGAGCGCGAATAATCCGACGAGTGTTAGCAGGCTCAATTGCTGATGCCGCCTCAGGATCGATTGTTTGCAGCTTGAGATACATCCCTGCCGCACCAATCTCTTCTGCCTCTCGCTCTAAACGCTCGCGAATTGCCGGGTCGGTCTCAGGAAAGTTCATCTCATCAAGTACTGCCTTGATGTAGAGACCAGTACCCCCTACGAGTATGGGAGTTTTTCCACGGATCGATATGTCATCAATTGCAGCACGGGCTTGCTCTTGATAGTTGGCCACCGATGCATCCTGAGAGACATCAAGAATATCTAAGAGGTGGTGTGGAATTCCGCGACGCTCTTGCACTGTTAACTTAGCAGTGCCGATATCCATTCCGCGATAGAGCTGCATCGAATCCGCATTGATGATCTCTCCATCAAAAGCTTCGGCAACTTCTAAGGCGAGATCACTCTTTCCGGTCGCGGTCGGTCCGCAGATGACTATGAGAGGTGCGCTCATTGCTAGCGCTTCACCGTTGGGATTCCGAGCATTGTGGGGGCAGGACCAGTGCTCTCACGATTGCGCGCCTCAAATGAATCCCCGCCTCGCGTCGCAATCACCTGAAGTGGTCGTCCAATTAAGTAATGCGCTGAAGCTTCCGTGATCTCGACATCAACAAAATCACCTGGACGAGCGCCTTCAATGGGTTCAAAGTGCACCAGCCTAAAGTCCTCCGAGCGACCCGTTATTCGTCCGCGATCGCCATCGCGGCGACCTTCGACCTCATTGACCATCACTCGATGGGTGCTTCCGATAGCGCGTTGATTTATGGTGAGAGAAATTTTTTGAAGATGTTCATGAAGTCTGGTGTAACGCTCACCGACAATTGCTTCATCTACCTGGTTTGGCATCTCACCCGCTGGAGTACCAGGACGGATTGAATACTTGTAAGTGTATGCCGCTGCAAATTCAGCTTTTGTTGTTAAGTCCATAGTCGCTTGGAAATCTTCCTCTGTCTCACCAGGGAAGCCAACGATAATGTCGGTGGTAATCATCGCGCGCGGAAGAGCTCTTCGAACTCGTTCCAAAATACCAAGATACTTCTCGCTTCGATAGGAACGGCGCATTGACTGCAGGATTGCATCTGAGCCTGACTGCAAAGGCATATGAAGATGTGGCATAACGTTGGGAGTCTCCACCATCGCTTCAATCACATCATCTGTGAAGTCTCGAGGATGTGGAGACATAAATCGGATCCGCTCTAAACCCTTAATCGCCCCGACTTCTCGTAGCAGTTGTGCAAAAGCTCCTTTGCGACCAGCCTCGACACCATACGCATTGACGTTCTGACCAAGCAGAGTCACCTCAATAACTCCTTGGTCTACCAATGCCTGGACTTCAGCGAGAATATCTGACGGTTCACGATCTTTCTCAACGCCACGAAGTGTTGGAACGATGCAGAAAGTGCAGGTGTTATTGCACCCCACCGAGATAGAAACCCACGAGGTAAATGCCGAAAACCGTCGAGCCGGAAGTGTTGAAGGAAAATGTTCAAGCGCTTCTAATATTTCAATCTGAGACTCTTCTTCAATGCGGGCGCGTTCTAGTAGAACAGGAAGTGATCCCACATTATGAGTGCCGAAGACGACATCAACATATGGCGCCTTCTTAAGAATAGTTCCTTGATCCTTCTGCGCTAGACATCCCCCAACAGCAATCTGCATTGATGGATTGGCTTTTTTGATGGGTGCCAGGAAGCTGAGATTTCCGTAGAGCTTATTATCAGCATTCTCACGCACCGCGCAGGTATTGAAGACGACGATATCTGCTTGCTCTCCTGGCGTTACGGGAATGTGGCCAGCTTCATCGAGTAAGCCAGCAATTCTCTCAGAGTCATGGACATTCATCTGACATCCATATGTTTCAACCAGGTAAGTGCGAGCCATTGCTATCGATTCTTCTCAGCTCGTAATTGTGCCTGCTCGCTGCGCCACTTTGCGATTGCTGCGTGGTTTCCACTCAATAGAATCTCTGGAACATCTAATCCTCGCCACTGGGCAGGTTTGGTGAAGTTTGGATATTCGAGATAGCCCTCACTGTTATGTGATTCCTCCGCAAGTGAGTCAGGGTTGCCCAGCACACCTGGAATAAGTCGGGTAATTGCTTCAATCATAACCATTGAAGCAACTTCTCCTCCCCCAAGAACATAATCTCCGATTGAGTATTCGTGCACACGAATATTGCGCGCTGCAAACTCTGGCTTGGAGTAATACTGGCGAATACGATCGTCAATTCCTTCGTAGCGACCACATGCGAAGAGAAGATGTGAATGCGATGAGAACTCTTGGGCAATTGGTTGCGTGAACTGTCTTCCCGCAGGGGTCAAGATGATGAGGTCTGAATCATCGGTCATCAAAGGATCAAGAGCTTTGGCCCATACCTCTGGTGACATCACCATCCCTGCGCCGCCACCATAAGGGGTGTCATCGACCGAGCCATGAACACCAACAGCATGGTCTCTCAAATTATGAACCTGTATCTCTACCAGACCAGCGCTTTGGGCTTTTCCGAGAAGTGAGAGATTGAGTGGAGATAGATACTCAGGAAAGATTGAAATGACATCGATTTTCATTAGATTGAACCTGAAATCTCTGGTGGAATCACAGTCATTCTCTTGTTCCTAATATCAACCGTCGGAACGAGTTGGTGGACAAAAGGAATCATCACCTCACCAGTAGCGGTCTTTATTGCAAGCACATCTTGACCAGGAAGATTTAGGACCTCTGTGACTGTTCCATACTCGGAGCCGTCTTCAAGATAGGTGCTACAACCAATGAGTTGGAGCACGTGGTAATCATCTTCATCAAAGCCTGGCGCATCAATATCGACATCGGCATAGAGAAGCTCGTTACGGAGTTCTTCAACCTGATTACGGTTCTCAATGCCTTCAAAGCCGAGGAGGAGAATTCCATTGTGTACACGTGCAGAAGCCACGGTGAGAACACCGTGGCTATCTGTCTCTAAACGTGCACCGAGTGCGAAACGATCTTCCGCTTCATCAGTTCGCACTTCAATGGTTGCCTCACCGAGAATTCCGTGGGCTTTACCGATACGTCCTACATTAAGGCGCATGACGTAATCTCCTTTAAATAAACTGGAGAGAATTAGCGAAGTTCGTCGGTATCGATAAGATCAACGCGAACTGAGCGACCAGCGAGCGCGCTTACGACTGTGCGTAGCGCCTTTGCTGTACGACCGTTACGACCAATGACCTTACCGATATCTTCAGGATTGACACGGACTTCGAGGGTTGCCCCACGACGACCGTTC
>JACCDI012009990.1_pt1 | contig 21048 bp, 20 predicted proteins | sample 7442791 | NCBI WGS metagenome assembly JACCDI01 (sample SAMN15323434, study PRJNA562643) | freshwater metagenome | isolation source: river surface water | place: USA:Blue River Watershed | collected 2017-08-15
AAAGTTAGCTAAAAAACGTTTAAACAAAAATTGGAGTGAATTAACTTCTAAAGAAAAAGAAATGTTAAGTTTGGTTTATCCTACAAATGTTTCGGAAGCGGCTACGGTTAAGGGAGCTAGTAATTAATTTTAGTTAGAAAATTTTTAGATATGTCTAGATTTAAAGGGAAATCAAAAAAAGCAATGCCTGGTATCAGTACAGCTTCTTTACCAGATATCGTTTTTATGTTATTATTCTTTTTTATGGTGGCTACAGTTAGTAAAGAAGAAGATCCAATTGTGGAATTAACGATTCCAAATGCAGAAGAGTGTACTAAAATTGAAGATAAATCTTTGGAAGCTATTGTTAATGTTGGTACTCCTATTGCTGAACTTCAAGCGCAATATGGTTCGGAGCCTCGTATTCAATTGAATGATGCTATTAAAGATTTAACAGGTATTCCTCAGTTTATTGAAGAAAAACGTCAGGAGATTAAAAGTCAGTCTCCAGATCCTGAATTGGGTAATAGATTATCTAAAAAAATGATTGTATCATTAAAAGTTGACCAAAAATCAAAGGTTGGTGTTTTAGATGATATAAAACAAGAACTTAGAAAAATGAACGCTTTAAAAGTTAGTTACGTTGTAAATAATATTGGAGAAAATTATTAGTAATAAACTTTAAAAATTTATCGCACTTTTTAGTGCGATTTTTTTTGTGACAAACAAATATATCGTAATATTGCAATATTAAAATTTGGTAAAATGAACGAAGATTTAAAAATTGGTTTTTTTGAAAAATACTTAACTATTTGGGTTATACTGGGTATTGTTGCAGGAATTGTTTTGGGTAATGTTTTAGGGGATAATATATTAATTTTAAGTGATATGAATATATCAACGGTAAATATTCCAGTAGCGCTTTTAGTTTGGTTAATGATTTATCCGATGATGGTTCAGATAGATTTTAGTAGTATAAAAAATGTTCGTAAAAATTTAAAAGGATTAGGTTTAACAGTGGTTATAAATTGGTTGATCAAACCATTTACGATGTCCATTTTTGCCTATATATTTTTCAATCATATTTTTTCGGCTTGGATACATCCAGAAGATGCAGAACAATATTTGGCTGGAGCTATTTTATTAGGAGTAGCCCCGTGTACAGCAATGGTTTTTGTATGGAGTTATTTAACTAGGGGTGATGCAAATTATACCTTAGTTCAGGTTTCTGTAAACGATTTAATTTTGTTAATATTATTCATTCCAATTGTAGGGATTTTATTTCATTTTTTCGGAATTAATTTCACTGATAATCAAACGGGAGCGGAGTTAGGGATACCTTATGACGCTTTATTTACCTCGGTTTTTGTATTTGTAGTTATACCATTGTTTGCAGGTTATATATCTAATAAATATTTAATTAAACGTAAAGGTTTGGAGTGGTTTCATCAAGTGTTTTTAAAAAAATTAAAACCAATTTCGATCATTGCATTATTAAGCACATTAGTTTTGTTATTTGCTTTTCAGGGGGATAAAATTGTACAACAGCCTTTTAACATTGTATTAATTGCGATTCCGTTAATCATTCAAACTTATTTTATATTTTTTGTAAGTTGGTTTATAGGTAAATATTTAAAATTACCTCATAATATTTGTGCTCCAGCAGCAATGATTGGGGCAAGTAATTTTTTTGAATTAGCTGTAGCAGTTGCAATTGCTTTGTTTGGTTTAAATTCTGGAGCATCGTTGGCTACTGTTGTAGGAGTTTTAATAGAAGTGCCAGTTATGTTATCCTTGGTTGCTTTAGCGAATAAATGGAAATATTAAATTGTAAACATATGTATACTACTTTGCAAAAAATTATCGAGCAGTTAAATTTTAATTCTATCGATGCGGAGCGAAAATCACAAATTCAAATTTTAGCCAATTATATTCAAAAGAAAATGGATGAAAAAGGTAAATTGGCATTGAATTTTATTTGTACCCACAATTCTCGTCGCAGTCAGTTTTCTCAAATTTGGTCTTACACAGCCGCTTTTTACTATAATTTACCTATCATTTCTTATTCTGGCGGTGTAGAAGTTACAGCATTTAACGAAAGAGCAGTGAGAACGATTATTGAAATGGGTTTTGAGGTGAATAAAAATGGCGATGAAAATCCTATTTACACAGTTAAATGTGCCGAGGAAGCACCAGAATTACTAATGTTTTCTAAGTTATTCGACGATCAATCGGTTACTTTTCATCCATTTGGTGCCGTAATGACATGTGATCATGCAGATGAAAATTGTCCGTTTATACCCATCGCAGATGCAAGAATTCCATTGAGATATGAAGATCCAAAAAAGTTTGATGATACAGAATTAGAAGAAAAAATGTATCATGAAAGATCTTTACAAATTGCAACTGAATTGTTTTATTGTTATAGTTTGATAAAAAAATAACTTGCTTGTATACTAAAAAAGGTTTTTAATCGTTTTGGAAAAGTATAACTTAAATTTGCCTATGAATAAAATTTCTACTCCTGTAAATTTACCTCAACCAAAATTAGCTCAACCTTCACAAAAAACAATTAATTTTTTAATCAATTTTTCAAAATCGATTGAGCTAGTAAAGGATAAAGAAACTAAAATTTTGGTGTGTAAAAATTAATAAAAAAGCGATGGCAATCCATCGCTTTTTTTATTGAACAATAATTTTGGTAGTATAATAGTTGTTGTTTTGTTGAATGTAAACTAAATAAATACCTTTTTTATAGTTGTTTAAAGCAATTTGAGCGTGTGAGGTATACATATTTGCTTCCTGATACATGATGTTACCTAATAAATTTGTAATATATAAATTTTCAATAGGTAAATCTGATTGAATATTTAATTTATCGTAAACAGGATTGGGATAAATTGAAATAGTAGGATTGGAAATAGAGAAAGAATTAACCGTAGTAGAGTTGTGAATTACACCAACAGCATCTAAATCAAAACCACCACTAGGGAAGGGAGTAGGGAAGGGATCGTTGATTAAATTTCCTTTACTATCTTTAGAACCAAAATTTTCATCAATACTTCCAATTACATCCACAATTTTAACATGTGTAATTTTCATAACATCTAAATCCGTTATTTCTTTTAATTCATCTAAATCAAATGGAGTTCCAAAAAGCATACGAAATTTCCCAGCTAAATTATGAATTTTTGTAGCATCTAAACTACCAAAACCATCCACTTGATTATCGATTGAAGTATTGGATATACTTGGGAATCTAAAAAAGTTTACACCATCGCTACTTACTTCTACATGTGCTAACTCTAAAAATGTATCGCTAAAACTATTTTCAAAAACTGCAAAATCATAACCATTTCCGTTGGCAATTGGTGGATCAAAAGTTAAAATTGCACTTCCGCCATCACCTAAACTAACAATACTGTTACCGCTTGCTTTACCAATGGCATTATTTTGCTCCCCAGCACTAGCTAAACCCAATTCGGGATTGCTTATATCCATTGGTCCTCTATCCACTTTGCAAGTTTTTGCCCAATCAATTATAATAATACTATCTCTGTGTATAGCGTTAGTATTATTTTTGTCACTAGCATTACCTGCAAATTGAGCCTTTATTGTACAGGTGAAAATAATGAAAACAGCAAAAGATGTGTAAATTTTATTCATTAAATTATTGTTTGATTATTTTAGTAGTTTGGATTTGACTATTTTGTATAATACTCAAAAAATAAACTCTGGCATTCCAGTTTTGAGTGTATATTATGCTATTGTTTTGATAATTTTGTTCGTGGATAATTTGTCCGGAAATATTACGTACAACAACTTGATAATTTCCTTCAATATCATTTATGTTAAACTGATTATTAAATGGATTTGGGAAAACCTTAAAATTATTTTTAACTAACTTGTTGCTAAAAGTTGGTGTTCCAAATGTTTTTAAGTCATCTAATGCAAAAAATCCAGGTGTATTCATTCCCCACTGATTGTTGTCGCTAGAGCTTAAAGTAAAAAGTAAACTATCCGCATCGCCTAAATTGCTTAAGTCTACCCATGTCCAATTTTTTAAAATATAATCTTCAACCGAATTTTCAAATCTAAAATCAGCTAAATAAAATTCAACTTCATTTATGCTTAATTCGCCGTTTAAATATTTTTTTACACTTAATTTAAACCAGTCTGGATCAGTACCGTTTTCTCCTCCAAATTTTTTCCCAAATTGGTCTCCGTTTTCCATGCTTAAATAAGCGTAGGTAGTATTAGAAACATAAAATCCTTCCACTGTTTTACCTTTTGATTCTCCAGTTAAAATAATTTTGCTTTTATCTTTACCAATGGCATAGTTTGAGGAGTTATTCGCCCCAATTCCAGCTCTTACGGTATAAGCATTTCCAGACCCAACAGTTGTACTATCAATAACATTGGAATATGCCCATCCACTGCGCCAAAAATCTCCCCAGGTTTCTTTGGTGATATGGTTTTTAAAAACAGCATTTCCGCTGGTAAAAGTGTTATGTCCGTATGTTTCAGATCCATTCCAAAAAGTATTGCTTAAGGGTAATGCAAGATTTTCGAAATTACTTACAACCTGAGCATTTAAATTGTTTAGGTTACATAAAATGCTAATGCTTAAAATGATTTTTTTCATTTTTTTAAATTTAATGGTTTATATGATAATTGAATTCCTAAATAAAATTGTTGTGGTGGCATGGGGCGATTTTGAACCACTTGATAATTTACATTCCACATATTTGTAATTTGTAAAAAATAATTTGCACTTATTTTTTTAAATTCTTGTTGAAATTGAAAATTTACATTTCCGATAGAGTAGGGAGGTAGATGGTTGGAGTGATCGGATGATATATATGTATATCCTATATAATTTTGGCGATATTGGATACTTAATTTTTTATATTGAATAAGTAAACCACTATTAAAATTATAAATGGGAGTATAAATTAGTTGTTTGTATAAACTTGCATCATTTAGCGTTTTAGATGTGGTATTGTGTGCGATATTGTAATTAGTATTTAAGTTAAATTGTATTTTCCAATTATTTTTCGTCCAAAATATTTTATGATTAGTTTCTAAACCATAACTATGAACGTTCATTAGGTTCATCGGACTCCAAAAATTTGTATTTGGTAACCAAATAATCCAATTTTTAATTCGTTTATTGTATCCATTTATTTCCAGATGGTAATGAGTGTTTTTATTTATTTTTGCTTTCCATTTTATACCCAATTCGCTGGTCCATCCTTGTTCGGGTAATAAATTTGGATTTCCACCAGGAATCCAAAATAAATCGTTAAAAGTAGGGATTCTGTTAACTCGGTTTATATTCGCAAATATTTGGATGTTTTTAGCTAAAATTCTTTCATAATTTGCCGAAAAACTTAAAGGATTAATTTGATTTGTTACAAATTCTTTCCGTAAAGAAGCAATTATAATGTTTTTGGCATTATTACTTTTAAATTGATACAATAAAAATCCTGATGTTTTGTTTTGTTGCGCTATACCATTAAAATTTCTGGAAAAACCATTGGTGAAACTTTGTTGCGCTCCAATTTGTATTTGGTGGTTTTTGTTGAGTTTAAAGTTGTTTTCATTTTCGATAATCAATTGGGTTGATTTGTTGATAGCAAAAATATTCGCTATAGAATCTGTATAGCCGTTCTTTTCGTTAAAATATCCCGCTCTAATTACAAAATGTTTGTTTTTTTCAACATATTTCCATTGTGCATTACATCTTAAGATATGGTCGTTTTGTACTGATTTACTTTGTATTTGAGATAGAGTTGGAGGGATTTCATTGGAGGAATATTGATGCCAGAGATGTATTTCGATAGTTTGTTTAGGGTGTATATTCAATTGATGACCAATTAAATAGCCTTTATTTTGGATTTGAGCATGCTGTTGTGTAAACTCTTCGTTTTGATGTTTAAAAGGGAAGTTGTTTAATGCATTTAATGTAAATGCTTTTATGTACGTTTTGTTTTTTCCTATGGTAAAATTACTTTGTATTTGATGTTGATGATGTCCAAAACTTCCGTTAATATAATGGTATGAAAAAATTTGTTGCGACTTAAAAATATTATTTAAATGAACACTTCCACCAATTGCACCACTTCCCCACATACTTGTTGTGCCGCCGTATTGTACATTTATATCGTTCATCAATTGTACAGGGATTAGGTTTAAATTACTTCCTCCATTTAAATTACTATTGATGTTAAATCCGTTCCATAAAATAGTGGTATGATTACTGTTTCCTCCTCTAAATGTGGGAGTGGCAATGTTTCCTCCACCATAATTTTTAATGTAAACACCAGTTTCTAAAGCGAGTAAATCGGATAAATTAAGATGATTAAAATCTTGTAAATTTTTATCAGATATTTTTTGAACTTTAATACCCGTATTAAATAAATCTAACCTGCTTTTTTGAATTTCGATACTATCTAATGGTATAGATAGTATAGTGTCTATTTGTGTAAAGCACAAAATAGGCAAATGAATTACGAATAAATAAAGTAAAATTCCTGTTTTCAACTACAATAATTTTTATTGCAAACAGGATAAAAAGAGGAACAATACAAAATTTGCCATTTTATGGCTTTTGTATCCTTTCTCTTTGCTTTTATCCCGAAAGCCATATGAGTTATGTGAAATTGGCAGGTCTTCTGACTCGTATCCTGATAATTACCTTCCCATTTTTTTAAAACAGTGGTGTAAAAATTATCGCTTATCGATACTCACAGCAGCGGGAACTGTTCAGGTTTTTCACCTGATTCCCTTTTAATCTTATAGATTTACATCTTAAAGAACCAAAATCAGATGCGAATCTATCTAAAATTTATTAATAATCAAAACTTAAAAAATTTTCAAATGAAATTATTAATTACAGTATTCACTTTTTCATTTGCTCAGTTTAAGGTTTTTTATGATGAATTGAATAGTGCTGATTTAGATAAGTCGTTATATATTCAAATTTAGCCAAAACTGGAGGGGTTGTAATTTGTTGGATTTACTGGCTGTTATGACTACCAATCAGGGGGTTCAAGTAACAGAAATCGATTTATCGGATTTAAGTTTGGACGAATTACTTAAAATGAATACCGAAAATAAAATTGAAATTAGAGTGAAAAAGAATAATTAAACTTTGATTTTTAAGTGTTTAAAAAAGTTGGGAATGTTTATTTTCAACTTTTTTTTATTGTGTTAATTTCACTAATGATTCATCCCACTGTTTTTGATATCTATTTTTGAAACCAGGAAGACCTTGCAAGCCTCCGGTGTGGATACATAAAATTTTGCAATTTTGGATTTTCTTTTCAATCAGCAAATCCTCAATCGCATACATCATTTTACAAGTATAAATGGGGTCTAATTCTATCTGATAATTTTGCACATAATAATTATATATTCTAACAATTTCGGGATGAAATTTAGCATATCCACCTAAGTGATACTTGTGTGAAATTTCCCAATTATTTAAATCGTAATTATGATTTTGTAAGTTTTTAAGTATTTCAAATTGTAGATTTTCGGCTCCTTTTAAACTGCTTATTCCAATTATTTTTTCATTTGCTTTACTGCCCAATATTAAACCTGTTAAAGTATTTCCAGTTCCCACGGGTGTAATAATATAATCGTAGGAAGTTGAATGTTGTAAAATTTCTCGAGTGCCCCTTATGCCTAAATCGTTTGCTCCACCTTCTGGTATAATAAAATAATCGTTAAAATCCTTTGGGATAATTTTATTTTTGTAATCTGATGAAGCTAAATAAACCAGTTGCATTCCCATTTCTTTTGCAAATTCTAATGTTGGTGTTTGGTATTGTAATTGGTTTCCCCGGATAAAACCTACACATCGAATATTAAATAATTTACAAGCATAAGCAAATGCTGCAATATGATTACTGTGCGGTCCTCCAAAAGTAGCGCAATATTGTATTTTTTGTTCTATACAATACTGTATGTTGTATTTTAATTTACGGAATTTATTGCCAGAGATATAAGGATGATTAAAATCCTCGCGTTGTATATCCCATACTACATTATTTTGTTGGGCTAATGGATGATTTATATTTTGTATAGTTATATTTGTGTCCCAAAATTTCATGTGGTAAATTTACTTTATATTTTACAAAAAAAAATATTTTTATGGGCGAGTGGACAAGTGATAAGTTTTTACCAGGAGATTTTTATTGGAACGAACAAGGTTTTAGAGTATTTACCGAACAATATCATCGACGAAGAGGATATTGTTGTAATAATAGCTGTAAACATTGTCCGTACAAAACAAAGGAAAAAAACACTTCAAATAAATAAAATACCATATTTTAGCTATTGCAAATGTTAATATAAATAAATATTATGCTCAAAAACTTGCTGTAGTGAGAATGGATTTATATTTTTGTTGCATTAACAAATTAAATTGAAATAAAATGGCAATTAAAATAACCGACGAATGTATAAATTGTGGTGCATGTGAACCAGAATGTCCAAATAACGCAATTTATGAAGGTGGAGTTGAGTGGAGATTATCCGATGGTACTTCATTATCTGGGTCACAAACTACTCCAATGGGTAATACATATGATTCTAACAGCCCTCAGGCACCTAAACAAGATGATTTTTACTATATTGTAACAGATAAATGTACAGAGTGTGTTGGTTTTCATGATGAGCCTCAGTGTGCTGCTGTTTGTCCGGTTGATTGTTGTGTAGATGACGAAGATCACAGAGAAACTGAAGAACAATTGATGAAGAAAAAAGAGTTTATGCACTTATAATATAAAGGTATATTAAAAAGTTGATGGTCGGATTTATCCGACCATTTTTTTTATATTTGTTTCACATCATCGAATTATGAGTTTGTTTAAAATTAAATATCTTTCTGTTTTTCATCCTTATAGAGGGGGTATAGCTCAATTTAACGATTTATTGGCGGCCGAATTGGATAAATATTTTGTTGTAGAAAAATTTAATTTTAAAAATCAATATCCAAAAATTTTATTTCCTGGAAAATCGCAATTTGTAGAAAATTTTGATGCACCAGAAAACGCAACTTTTATACCTTATTCGCCAATCGCAATCGCTCAAAATTGTAAAAAGCTTAACGCAACTAAATTTGATTTTTTTATAACAGCCTATTGGATGCCTTTTTTTGCACCAAGTTTAGGTTATACGGCAAAAAAACTAGATAAAAATGTAGTTAAAGTAGCTGTTTTACACAATGTTATTCCCCACGAACCAAAATTGTGGGATAAATATTTAAATTCTTATTTTTTAAATAATTATGATGCTTTTATTACGCTAAGTGATACCGTTACCCAACAATTGTTATCCTTAAAACCCCAAGCGAAATTTTTACAATTGTATCATCCAGTTTACAATCAGTTTGGAAATCCATTAGATAAAATTCAATCTAAACAACATTTAAATTTACCATTAGACAAACCGATAGTATTATTTTTTGGTTTTATTCGAAAATATAAAGGTTTAGCAATGTTTTTAAAATCATTTGCCAGTATACAGAATAAAGCGCATTTAATAATTGCGGGCGAAAGTTACGAGGATTTTAGTATTTATGAGAAAATTATTCAGGATAACCATATTCAATCTTTTAATTATACTCGTATTGATGGATTTATTTCGGATAAAAATGTTCAAAATATTTTTAGTGCATCCGATTTTTTAGTTTTACCTTATATTACAGCAACACAAAGTGGAATTAGTGCGATAGCGCATCATTTTAATTTACCCATTTTAGTTACACCAGTTGGGGAATTACCTAACGAAATTATCCACGATAAAAATGGATGGGTTTGTACTAGTGTGGATGAAAATTCCGTTTCAGAAGGTTTACATAAGATGTTGGAGAAGTTTAACTGTTTTACCGAATACATGAAAAGTAATTCGGTAGATAAATCATGGTATAATTTTGGATTTAAATTAAATGAATTTTTAAAGGGTTTAAAATAGTTAGGCAACCCTAATCTAAATTTACGTTAAATAAATGTTCAATCACTAAAAATTAAATCTTATGTTAAAAAAATCATTATTAGTAGCTGCTTTTGCTGGCTTATTATTATCGGCATGTAAAAAAGAAGAAGTAAAAAACGAGTTAAGCGAATCTAGTCAGGTTTCTTCCAAAAACAACAACCAAGCACAATTAACTTACAATTTAATTGATGATGCTGTAAGTAATGAAATCGTTAATATCGAAAAAGATTTTAGTGGAGAAGTAAAAACTAAATTATCTATCTTAGCTTGTCCTGATATTAATTACACCTTAGATAACGATGAAAATCCGAATTATGTAGCAACAATGACAATTGATTTTGGAACTGGATGTATTCAAAATGGAGTTACACGAAAAGGAAAAATTATTATTTCTAAAAACGGAAAATTTAATGCTACAGGAACAGTTACCACTGTAACTTTGGAAAATTACGAAGTGAATGGTTACAAAGTAGAAGGAACTTTAACAAGAACAGTTAAGGGTTTTACAGGTACTTGGTTAAGTGGAACATGGGAATACGAAGTTGAAGTTGAAGATGGAAAAGTAACTGGACCAAACAATACTTATTTTACTTGGGAAAGCGAAAGAACAGTAACGGTTAGTTTACCAAGTTTTGAAGTATCCACAACTGGTGAAGCGGAAGGTGTAGATTTATTTGGTAAAGCTTATACGGTTACAATCACAACTCCATTAGTAATTAAAAGAGATTGTGAACATATTGTTTCAGGTGTTTTAGAAGTTTCACCTACGGGAGTAGAAAAAAGAGTAATTAATTATGGAAATGGTACTTGTGACAAAAATGTAACGATTACTGTTGGAGATAAAGTTTACGATGTAACTTTATAAATACAAAACATATAATTTTAAAAAAGGCTGTCTGTTGTGGCAGCCTTTTTTTATATATCTAAATCTTTAATGAACCATTCATTATTAACACATTGAAGTAAGGTGTTTATTTTTTGTGCTTTAATAATTTCTTCAATTTCATTTTCTTCTGTAGCTAAAAACACCTCAATTTTATGGGTATTGAGTTGGTTGATATAATCAAAAGCTGTTCTTATATCCGAATGAAACAACAATACTTTTTTATTTTGTAATTGCTCAATTAACAAAGTATTTATAGTTAAAATTTCGGATGGAATTTTGATTTCTTTTGAAGGATTTGGATTGGTTAAAATGTTTATAGATGATTTTTTTTCGATGAGTGCGTTCTCATTTAAAGGAATAATAACAGTAAAAGTTGTACCTTGATTGATATCACTTTGGATATCAATTTTACCATTTAAAAGCAATACTATTTTTTTTACGATACTTAAACCTAAACCAGTTCCTTTAGTAGATTTATGTAAATTGTCTTCTACCTGATAAAACGGACTAAAAATTTTGCTGTGATTTTCCGTAGCTATCCCAATTCCAGTGTCTTTAACAATAATTTCTATGCAATTTTTATTTTCTTTTATACTACAAAAAACCAAACCTTGTGTTGGGGTAAATTTTATGGCATTGGATAGTAAATTTTGTAAAATTTGAGATAGTTTTATGCCATCCGTTAAATATTTTTTTTTGGATAAATCTTTCACAAACTCCAACTGAATATTTTTTTCCTTTGCTAAAGGGCAAAACATATTTACAATCTCATCTACCACAGTATCTAAATTTACCTCCTGTATATGTATATTTTCTTTACCCAATTCCACTTTCGAATAATCCAAAATATCATTAATTAATTCCATTAAATTTTTAGCTGATTTGATAATTTGGATTGTAAATTCCATTTCATCTTTCGATAAATTTTTACTCTCATTAAGTAGTTGAGCTAAAATCATAACAGAATTTAATGGCGTGCGAAATTCGTGCGAAATATTGGCTAAAAAAATGCTCTTATGTGCATTAGCAATTTCTAGTTCGTTGTATTTATCTTTTAAATCCTCATCCGATTTTTTTAAATCTAATCGCATTTTTTCTAAAGCATTACCTAAAACATCAGCTTCGCTCCTAATAATGATTGGCTTATCGTAATTTCCTTTACCTATTTGTTGCGCTAACAAAGCAAATTTTTCGGCAGATTGAGCCAAAGTGTTTAAGCTGTTAGCCAAATTACTTATACTATCTTTTTGTGTATAATTAATTGTGCCAGAGGTATCGCCAATGCTTAAATTGGCTGCTTTTTGCTGTAAAATATAAATTCGTTTGTTGATTTGAAAAATAATTATCCACCACAACAATAATAATCCTAAAATTAAAGCACTGGTTTTTAAAAGTAATGCATTTAAGTTGTTTTGTTTTTGTTTGCTTTGTAATTTAAAATTGTATTGTATATTAGAGTTTATATTGTTAAGATTTTGGTGTAAAAGGTTAATTAAATTTGTTGCGTTAAACCACCAAGCATCAGCAGGTAGATAAAGGTATTGTGAAGATTTATTTGCAAAAATGCTATCGATAATTTCTAAGGTTTGTTGCACCGAACCCGATTCAAAATTGAGTTCGAACGAGGATTTAACCTCTTCACTGGCATATTTGTTAAAGTTTTTTAATCCTAACTCAAAAGCGCCTTTATATTGTGCAAAATAGGCAAAGTTTTTATCGGTAAATTTAGTATAGGTTACGGCTTCATAAACACGATTTCGCATTCGGGCAGAGTATTCTATACTTTGTATTAATGCATATGATGCGCGAATAGGGTTAAGATTGAGGTTTTTTTGATAATCGAAAATAGTTTCGAGAAATACATCAATAAAATTATTGTAAAATATTTCGGTTTCTTCAGGGGTGTTTAACGACCAAGTTAATTTGTTTCGCTCTTGATAAATAAGGTTGGTGTCGATTTTAAAATTAGTTTTTTCTGGATTTTTTGTTATAAAATGTTGATATATAGCTATAACACTATCGGTGTGATTAAATTGCTCGTTTAACGAAAGCTGATTTTCAACTAATGGATTATTGGCGTAAACCACTGCAAAATCTCTTTCTTTTTGTAACTCGTGAATAATGTTTGAGAAATGAATTACACACTCTTGTTTATGATAACTTTGATTTAATAATTGGATAGATTTTAATTCGCTATTTATATTTTGTATCACACCATAAATTACCACTAAAAACGGGGCAAGTATTAAAATAGCCAATTGATGTTTTAACGAAAGTTTCATTGTTTTGTATTTTTTTTTGGTACAGGATCGTAACCAAATGTTCCCCAAGGGTGGCATTTTAAAATTCTTTTAATTCCTAAATAAATACCTTTAAATATTCCCCATTCCTGTATGGCTTGTATGGCATAGTTGGAACAAGTGGGTTGATGCCTACAATTGGAGCCCAACCATGGGGATAATACAATTTGATATATTTTTATAGGAATAATAAATATATGTTGAAGCAAATTTTTGGGCTTTGCATGTTGTTTTTTATTATCGCACATTACTTACAATTTTTTTAAAAATTTCTTGTTCGTTTTGTGCATTTAAAAGTACTTTAGCTTTTTTACAATTTTCGCACATGGTAGCATAAATAGCTGTATTGGATTGTAAATATTTTACTTGTTGTGCAATTGCAGTGGGGGTAACTGATCGAACAATTAAACCTACTTGATGTTTGTGTATGATGTTTTTTATTTCGATTAAATCAGATGCAATTACAGGTATTTCGGCATGGATATAATCAAATAATTTATTGGGTAAACTGTATTTGTAATTTGGATTTGTGTCCTTATCCAACGAAAGTCCCACATGGCAACTTGCAGTTATTTTTCGCAATTCCTCCGGACTGCATTTATCCACGAAGATGATTTTGTTGGATAAATTTTTATGAGCTACTCTATTTTTTAAGTTCGGAATTACATCACCATTTCCCACAATTTTTAAAACTACATCGTCCAACAATTCCATTGCATCTACCAATTCCTCAGCACCTCTATCCACATTAATTCCAGCTCCTTGTAAAATTAAAGTAAAGGGAGAGTTTTTTTGAATAGGAGGAAGGGGGTGTAAAAACGGAATGTTACGAACTACATGTACTTTAACTTTGTACTTTTTTTCATAAATGGAAGCTATCGAATCATTTACGGTTAGTACATTTTTTAATTTAGGAAACATAAATTTTTCGGCAACCAACCATACTTTTTTTTGCCATCTTCCTTGTAATTCGGGCACTTCTGTAAAAAGTTCGTGGGTATCGTAAATTAATTTTTTGTTTTTGATTTTAGCAACTAAAAAATTGGGTAATAAAGTATCTAAATCATTACTTACATAAATATCCGCTTTGGTAAATAATAATTTCCAAAATAAATAAACCTGAAAACTAATATAAAAACCAGCACCTTTCACAAAAGGTAATTTAACCCTAGTTATTTTGTAATGGGGATTGTATGCAATGGAATGGGGTAATAATCGACCGATAAGTAAAATTTCGGTACCCATTTGAGCTAAACTTTCGCAAGAACGTTTAACTCTTTGATCAAAACTTAAATCGTTACTAACCGAAACTACGATACGTTTTTGCCTTAATGTTGTCAATGGTTTATTTTTTTGGAGACAAAATCAAAACTTTTTTATTAAAATCTGCAGCAGCATTAATTACTTTTCTAAACTCTTCATACCTTTCTTTAGGTAATCTAATTTCGTTGTAAAACTCTGTAACAGTTATGGTTAATACGTTTCTATCAACTTTATAGCTACTTTTAAATTCCATAATTCTCTTATTTTGTTTATTCAAGCCAAAAAAGTCCATATTTAACTCAGTTAAATTTACAATTTCGTAACCATCAGGAATTTCAAATTTAATTTCACGTAAGTAACTGTGATTGTAATAATTTTCAACATCAAATTCTCTATTTTTATCCTGATACATTTCTACCTGTGGACCAATCAATTCGCCAACTTTAATTAAAGTTTTATCACCAGCTTGTTGTATAATATCACTATTTATAATTTTTCCCTCCATAATAAAAGGATAATCCAACATGTAACCAAACATTTTAGTATTTTCAGTTTTTAATTCGGTTACTTCACCATCTTTTCCAATTATGTTAAAATAATTTTCTAACAATTCCTTTTTCTTTTCATCGTTCATAAAGTTTAAATAAGGTCGTAAATTGGAGGCACTAAAACCCAATGAAACCTTTTTTAAATTAATGTTTGCTTTGTTAAAATCAGCATCTAATTTTAAATCAATAAACATATTGTCGTAGGATAATTCCATAGGTAAACCTTCAATATATTTAACGGTAGATATATATTTTGGATTAGCTACAGCAGTTTTATTTACAAATAAACCATTGGTATAGGATAAATTGTAAGGGGCTTCGCCTAATCGTAAATGATAGGAGGAAGGATGTGTGTATAATTTAAATTGAGGGAAATAAATTAGGTAATCGCTAAAAATATTATGTGTTTCAAAACTATCGTCGAAGTATTTTTCGTAACGATTATGAGTTAACACCAATTCGCAATAAATACCCAATTGTTGTAACAATAAAACATATAATCTTGTAATTCCATGTTCGGATGCTGTTTTGGTTTTCCAAATTTCGTCTGCTAAAACTTGCGAATGGTCCTCATTAACAGCTATTTGCGATTTTAAAAACGATTCTAAAATCATCACAGCTTCTTTATCGGTAATTTTATTATTGATTTTACTTTGTTTAAGGATATTTTTTAATGCCTTAACTTCATTTTTATTTTTCTTTTTATCCGTAGAAAGCTCAAAAAAGAATTCGGCATATTCGTCTCCTGCACTAGTCCAAGTATAAAATCTATTTCCTTTATTGTACGAATTTTCACGTAAAACATATTCCACGCGCATCATCGTAGCTCTTTCTGCAGCATATTCTTCTTTTTCATGCGCTTTAATGTTTACAGGAGTAATGCTCAATCGAGTTCTATTATCAGCAACAGAATCCTCTATTAAATTAGGTGCGTTGTTATACGATTTGGTTTCGAATTTTAAATAAGAAGGAAAAATTAACTCCAATGCAAAAGATTTTTTCGGGAAATTTTCTTGTATGTATAAGTGACCGTAATAATTTTCCGAAAACTCTTGTAAAATATAAACAAACTCTATTTCTGCACCAACCTGTACACCTTCAAAGGCAAAAATTTTCATTGGACCATGATTTTCGTAATTTTCGATATACAAAACATTATTTTCATCGAAATATTTCACCGTTCCATCAGGATTGATTGTACGGGCTTTTAATCCAATTAATTCGGAATTGTTGGATACCGGAATGTACATTGTGTTGTAACGTTCCACAGCTTCGTTATTATTTAACCTAATACGGCGGTGAATAGTTGTAAATCTAAATAAAACATCGTTTGGTAATACTAAGGTTTTAAACAATTTAGTATTTAGCCATTCTTTGTAATGGTAATCTTTTATAAAAATAACACTAGTAGAATCATCTTCTTTACTTAAAGGTGTAAGCGTGGTATCCATTCCTAAAACATCTAGTTTATGAATGATATCAAACTTATTTTGTGCTTGTAAAGTGTTTGTTATAAGATATATAGCGATGATGCTAAGTAATTTTTTCATGATAGTATGTTTAAAAAAAATAATTAATTAGATATAATCATATTGTTACGATATACTTTATTTAATTCGTTGATCATTTTATTCCAATCCTCAAAATATTCGGATGTTAAAAGTAAGGTATTTATAAATAAGTTTTGTTCCATAACAATTTTATTATGTACAATTTTATATTCAACATCAAATCCAAATAAATTATGATTAAATTTTACAGAAGAATTTTTGGGTAAAACATACTTTTTTATGTTTTTTGTAACTGGAAATTCAACCCAATAATGATAATGAACTAAATTTTCAATTTCTAAAGGGATAGCATTTCTTTTTTCAATTTGAATTTTTCCAAAAATCAAATTTTTATCCAAATGTAAATTCATAAACCATTCATTATCATGTTTTTGAAAATAGTCGTTTAAGCTAAATGTATAGGATATAATAGCATCTCCATCACGTTGTTCTAAATTTTCAAATCTTGCATCTTTAATTAAAAATTTGTTCGATCCTTTTTGTAGATTTGCTCTTAACCATTCTTTTCTTTTGTCGTCGGATTTGTTTAATAAACCATATACAAAATTAAGTTTACTATAACCGCTTAGTTTTAAGGTACCAGTTCCTGTAAAAAAATTATCATTCTCTATTCGTAATTTAACTGTATCGGAGCTAAAATTCATTTTGGCCGGGATATAGGTACAGTTTTTAATACAAACGAATCGGGATGGATGCCTATTAGCGCTTGTTTTCCTTGAATAAAGGATGTGCTAAAACCAAATGGAGTGTAGGTTCCTACAGCATCTAAAAAAGTAATGTCATTGTTATCATTTAAAAAACTGGCAATCATATGGTTATCCACACTTAAGTTGGGCATTTCCTCATAGCTGTAAGGAAGTTTTCGGGAACCAATCCATGTTAAATAAGCAGGTACATTGGCGTATTTAAGCATTTGGGTGATGATGCTCGACATATCTTTACAATCGCCATATCGTTTTTGCATCACCGTAGATGCTTCTCGTGGAATAAATCCGCCCATCCCGTCTTCAAATGCTACATATTTTATATTGTTTTGTACCCAATAAAAAATTCTTTTTGCTTTTTCGTTACGGGATTCAACACCCTGAACTAAACTATCCGTTATGGCTTTTAATTGAGGATTCACCTCTTGATTTACATCTTTTATCCAATTGCTATAAGCTTTATATAAACCTTTAACATCTGGCAAAACATCAATCCATTGGTTGTTTATTTTATACCTTTTTACTCGTAAACTTAAATGTGGCGTGTAATATACTATACTTGGAGCAAATTCTGGTGTGCTGTAGGCTTTAAGATTTTTGCCCTCCCAAGTATGTGTAATATATTGCCCTTTTTTTTCTTTAGAATACATAAAGGAACTATCAGTATGAAATAAAACAGTTTCAATTTCGATGTTTTCATGAACTGTAACTTGATATCTAGAAACAATTGTGGGAATGTAACTGTTAAAAATAAATTTGTTTAAAAATTTAGGGTCCTCAAAGGTTTCGTTGTATTTTAAATGTGTTAAGGTACCTTTGCGAGCTGCTGGAAATTGAAACTCAATTTGTTTAGAATCATCGTAAAATATTCCCGATGAAATAGCAGATTTGGTTTTGAAATTTTTTTCCTCAACTTTAATCCTTTGGATTTTATTTTTGTTTAAAGGAACAATTGATTCGGCAAAAATATTTGATATGGTATTAAATTTAGAATAGTATAAATTTTCACTAGCAAATACATGTCCTTCATCCTTTAAAATAAGCATTTGCTCTTCAATATTACTGCTTATTTTTATAGATTGAGTTTGAATGTCTAAATGTATTTTTTCGGATTTTAACAAATACACAGCTTTTTCATCTGGATAATTAGATTGGATAAGATCAAATTCAGGATATTTTAATTTTTGAGCATCAATAGAATTGTTTTTTACAAAAAAAACAATCGTAAATACTACAAAAATTAAATTTATTTGTTGAGATGTAAACATTTACTTATCTTTTTAATTCCTGAATAGCTTTGGTGATTTCATAACCCGAAGGACTTTGATATACTTCTAAATCAAATTCGTTTATAATGGCTAATAAATGATCAAAAATATCTGCCTGAATATTTTCGTAGTTTGCCCATTTTAAATCGTTAACGAATACATATATTTCTAATGGAATTCCTTTGTCGTCTGCTTGTAATTGTCTCACAATAAACGACATATCTTTGCTTATTTTATCGTTATGTTGTAAATAAGCATCTATATAAGCCCTAAAAATTCCAATGTTTGTTAAACGCCTTTTGTTTGCCAAAGTAGTTAAATCAGTATCTAAATTGGCATTGTGATGGTTAATTTCTTCAATTTTTTTGGTGATATAATCTTTTATGTAATTGATTTTTTTAAAACGGTTAAGCATTTCTTCATCACAAAATTTAATACTATGCATATCAATTATAATTGATCGTTTAATTCTTCTACCTCCTGATTCTTGCATTCCTCTCCAGTTTTTAAAAGCATCAGATACAAAAGCATAGGTAGGAACTGTTGTGATAGTTTTATCGAAATTTCTGATTTTTACGGTTTGTAATTTTATTTCAATTACATCTCCATCAGCACCATATTTAGGAAATTCTACCCAATCTCCAAGTCTAATCATGTCATTAGCTGCCATTTGAATACTGGCAACAAAACCTAAGATTGTATCTTTAAATACTAACATTAATACAACCGACATAGCCCCAAGAGCCGAAAAAATACCAATAGGAGATTGATTAATAATTACACTAATAATGTATACAATTCCAATTAAATAGCTAATCAATCGAACTACTTGCATGTAACTTTCTACTGGTTTATCTTTATAAATTGGATGGATTGCAAAAAAATGTTCAACAGATTTTGATATAGATACAATAATGTATATAATGGCAAATGCAAAATAAATATTGGTAAATTTTAAACCATATTGAATCCAATTTGGGAATTCAAAAAACAAAATTGGAATTAAAATTTTTAAAGCTATTATAGGAACGATATGAGCTATTCCTTTAAAAACATTTTTTTCTAATAAAATATCATCCCATTTTGCTTTAGTTTTTTCAATAATAGGTTTTACTATTTTATTTAAAATAATTTTAGTTACAAAATCTAAAATGTAACACAATATAAATAAACCACTTATTAAAATGGTAAACATTAACTCTAAACTAATGGTTTCGTTAACACCTTCATCTACAAGGTATTTTGTGCCTTTAAGAATTACTAAAAATGTATAGTTCATAGGGTATTTAATTTGTGAATTTATAACCTACACCTCTAATCGAATGAAAATAATTAGGATTTTTTGGGTCGTTTTCAAAATATTTTCTAAAACTTAAAATGAAATTATCTATTGTTCTGGTAGATGGATAAATATCTACGCCCCAAATCAATTCTAATATGTAATCTCTTGAAACAACTTCGTTTTTTTTCTCTATTAATAATTTAAGTAATTTATTTTCTTTTGCTGATAATTTTCCATATTGTCCATTAACGCCTTTAAATTCATAAGTAACAAAATCTATAAAATTTTCTCCAAAAGAATAGGTCTGTATATCTAAATTTACTGGATTTAATGCTGAGCGTTTTAACAACAATTGTACACGCAATAAAAACTCCTCTAAATCAAAAGGTTTGGTTAAATAATCGTCCGCGCCAGATTTTAATCCATTTACTCTATCTGAAGCAGTACCCTTTGCAGATAACATTAAAATCGGAATTTTTTGATCATCTAAGCGAATAAATTCACAAACTTTTAAACCATCAATATAAGGGAGCATAATATCTAAAACAACTAAATCAAATCGTTGTTCTTTGTATAAATCTATGGCTTTTTTACCGTTTTCGGCAACTTTTACCACCATTCCTTCGGCTTCTAAATTTAGCTTAATGGCATCTATTAAGTGTTCTTCATCTTCTACTAAAAGTACTCTGGTATCCATTTTAGTTATTTAGTAACCAGGTATTTCCTGAAAAAGTTAAACGCAATTGTGCTAAATTTTGTAATGCCTCAACTTCGTTATTGTATGTGCTTATGGCTACGCGATGTAAACCAGACTTTGTGGTTCCAAACACTGTTGCTTCGTAACCTTTATTTTTAAGTTCGATTACGTATTTCTCGGCATTTTCAATTGTTGAAAAACATCCTGCTATGATGGCAAATTTTTCGGTATGGGTATCATTTATTTGTTTAACACTAGCTAACTCAACTGGTTTTTCTTCAATAATTTTTTCTTCGGTATTTTTAATTTGTTTATCCGTTTTAATTTCGTTGGTTTCATTTTCATCCCAAACTCTTTGTCCTTTTTCCGTTTTCCATATGGTATCTTCTCCCAAATGACCAATTTTTTCGAGGGTTTTAACTTCATCATCATCAAAAAAGGATTTTACTTCATGAATAGATATATCCATATCGGCAACTCTTTTAGGTAATTCTTCAGAACTTGTAGGAGCGGAATTTATCCAATTAAATAAATCTAAATTACCC
>JACCDI010781956.1_pt1 | contig 21043 bp, 15 predicted proteins | sample 7442791 | NCBI WGS metagenome assembly JACCDI01 (sample SAMN15323434, study PRJNA562643) | freshwater metagenome | isolation source: river surface water | place: USA:Blue River Watershed | collected 2017-08-15
CGTCAGGGATTTTCGCGGCGGGGGGCGGTCCTCGGCGCGGGAAACTGCGGCGCGGGTGGCTGCGGGCGGCGTGGCGCGGGCGGTGATTGCCGCGCTGGCGCCGGGGCTGACGATCCAGGGCTATATGGTGCAGATGGGGCCGCGCGGCATTGACCGGGCGCGGTTTGATGCGGCGGTGGTCGAGGAAAACCCCTTCTGGTGCCCCGATCCCGTCGCGGCGGTGGAATGGGCGGCCTATCTGGACGAGTTGCGCCTGTCGCATAACTCCGTCGGCGCGGTGATCGAGGTGGTGGCCGATGGCGTGCCCGCCGGTCTGGGTGCGCCGCTTTATGGCAAGCTGGACAGCGACCTTGCCGCCGCGATGATGTCGATCAACGCGGTGAAGGGGGTTGAGATCGGCGATGGCATGGCCGCCGCCGCCCTGACCGGCGTTGAGAATGCCGATGAGATCCGCATGGGGCCGAACGGGCCGGAGTTCCTGTCCAACCACGCAGGCGGCATTCTGGGCGGCATTTCCTCAGGGCAGCCGGTGGTGTGCCGCTTTGCGGTCAAGCCGACCTCGTCGATCCTGACGCCGCGCCGCACCATCAACGCGCGGGGCGAAGAGATCGACCTGATCACCAAGGGCCGCCATGACCCCTGCGTCGGCATCCGCGCCGTCCCGGTGGGGGAGGCGATGATGGCCTGCGTGATCCTTGACCATCTTCTGTTGGATCGCGGCCAGACGGGCGGCCAACGCGGCCGCATCGGCTGAACCTCCGCAGACCAAAGCAAAACGCCCGGACCATCGGCCCGGGCGTTTTCGTTTTCATCAACCCCCGATCACTCGGCGGGTTTGGCCACCGCCGCAGGCGCGCCGCGCGTTTTCCACAGCGACCAGAACACGCCCGCGCCAAGGATGGCAAAGGTGATGCCCAGCGACCATGCCGGCGGGAACTTTTCCCATCCGAAGGCATCCGCGATGAAGATCTTCGATCCGATGAAGATCAGCAGGACCGACAACGCATATTTCAGATAGGCAAAGCGGTGCAGGATCGCGGCCAGCGCAAAGTAAAGCGCCCGCAGGCCAAGGATCGCGAAGATGTTCGAGGTGTAGACGATGAACGGATCAGTCGTGATCGTGAACACCGCAGGCACCGAGTCGACGGCAAACACAAGGTCAGCAATCTCGATCAACACCAGCGCAAGGAACAGCGGCGTCGCGAAACGCGTGATCTTGCCGGTCTTCGGGTTGGCCTGCTTGACGAAGAAATTGTTGCCGTGCAGCTCATCCGTGACGTTGAACCGCTTGCGCAGGAACTGGACCACCTTGTTCTGGCTCAGGTCATGGTCGCCTTCCTTCACGAACAGCATCTTGATGCCGGTGAAGATCAGGAAGACCGCAAAGACATAGAGAACCCACGCGTAATTCGCCACGATGGTCGCACCCAGCGCGATCATGATGCCGCGCAGCACGATCACCCCGATGATGCCCCAGAACAGCACGCGGTGCTGATACTGGCGCGGGATGGCGAAGAAGGTGAAGATCAGTGCGATGACAAAGACGTTGTCCATCGCCAGCGTTTTCTCGACGACAAAGGCCGTCAGATACTGCGCCGTCGCCTCGGCCGAGATTTGCCACCAGACAAAGCCCGAAAACGCCAGACCCAGCGCGATATACATGGCCGAAAGTTTCAGACTTTCGGCGACACCGATTTCATGATCGTCCTTGTGCAACACGCCAAGGTCAAAGACCAAAAGCGCCAGGACGATGCCAACAAACACAAGCCACATCCAGACTGGCTTGCCCAAGAACAGTAATGTCAGGAGTTCCATTTCCCTGATGACCTCTCTGTCGTTCACAACACAGCGCCGAGAGGTCATGCCAAAAGGTTCCGGGCATAACATCGAGCGCACTCGATGCGGTCCGACATGGCGATGCACGCATCGTCAGAGGGGCCCGGCCCGCAAACGGCTATCTAAGAACGCTCCACCGCGTTTCAAGTCTTCGTGAGTCACCTTTTCTTTCGGGCGGCCCCACCAGTGCATGGTTTGCGCCGCCCGGTCTTGGCACGCCCTCCTGAACCGCCGGAGCGGTCTGGCGGGCAGCGCGGTCAATTCACCACAAGTTCCGCATGCAGCGCGCCTGCGGCGTTGATGGCTTTCAGGATGTCGATCATGTCATTGGGGGCCACGCCCAGCGCGTTCAGACCGGCCACAACCTCGGACAGGGTGGTGCCGCCGGTCACTTCGGCCAAGCCGGTGCCGGGGTTCTGATCGATGCTGGCCTGTGTGCGCGGCACAACCATCGTCTCGCCTTGGGCAAAGGGGTTGGGTTGCACGACCAAGGGGTTTTCCTCGATCCGCAGTGTCAGCCCGCCCTGCGCCACCGCGACCCGGCTGATGCGAACATCCGACCCCATCACGATGGTGCCAGAGCGTTGATCCACCACCACACGGGCGCGGCGTTCAGGCTCCACCGGCAGGCTTTCCAGCGCCGCCAGCATATGCGCGGGCGACCGCGCGCCGGATGCGGTGACATTCAGCGCCACGGTGCCTGCGTCCAGCATCCGCGCCACGCCCCGGCCCAGTTCAGCATTCACCGCCGTCTCAATCCGCGCGGCGGTGGTGAAATCCGGCGTTTTCAGCGCCAGCCGCAACGTGGTCAGACCCGCAAAGTCAAACTCCACCTCACGCTCTACCCGTGCGCCGGAGGGGATCACCCCGGCGGTCGGCACGCCTTGGACCACGCGCGCGCCCTCGCCTTCGGCACTGATCCCGCCCGCAAGGATGGACCCCTGCGCCACGGCGTAAATCTGGCCATCCGCGCCGTTCAGCGGCGTCATCACCAAAGTCCCGCCTTGCAGGCTGGTGGCATCGCCAATCGCCGACACCGCCACGTCGATCCGCCCCCCGGCCCGCGCAAAGGGCGGCAGGGCGGCGGTCACGAAGACGGCGGCCACATTGCGCGGGCGAAAGGATTCCCCCGCCACATTGGCCCCCAGCCGTTCCAGTAGATTGGCCATGATCTCTTCGGTGAAGGGCGCATTGCGCAAGCCATCGCCGGTGCCGTTCAGCCCGACCACCAGACCATAGCCGACAAGGTCATTGCCGCGCACGCCATCGAATTCCACCAGGTCTTTCAGGCGGATCGGCTCTGCCATGGCGGGAAGCGCCACGGACAGGAACGCAAGGAGCCAAAGCCAGACCCGCATCACAGATGGTCCAGCAGCGACAGCCGCGACAGGCGGGCCGTGATCGCATAGATCATCTCAAGCCGGGTTTCGGCCTCGGTCAGCCGGGTGGCGGTGTCATAGGGATCGACCGCCAGCAGGTCATTACGTGCCATGCCCAGCGCGGAGGCCTCGGCGCGGTTGCGGGTGGCGGCTTCGTCCAGCCGTTGCTGGGTGCTGCCAAGGCGGCCTGCCAAGGTGGCGCGGTCCGTGGCCAGACCGGCCAGCGCCTCCCCTGCCCGCTGGGCGATGGTCGCACGGGCGGCGGGCGTGCCAAAGCCGGGGTCCGCCAGCAAGGACCCCAGAACCAGCGCCTTGACCGTGTCACGCAGGGCAGGGTCCGTGGCAGTGATGTCCAATGTGGCGGTTTCACCGGGCGCGATGGCGAGGGGCGGCGGCGCGGCGGCCCCCAGATAAGCGGCGGCGAACCCGTCCGGCGCGGCGAACCACGCATCAACCCCCGACAGCACGGCGGACGCATCCTGCGCCCCGGCCAGCGCCGCCTGCACCGCCGCCCGCATCGTCTCGGCGGTCTGGATCGCGGGACCGCCACTGTCCGCCCCGGCAAAGAGCGCCCGGTCGCCCAGCCGCTGATTCAAGGCCGACAGCGCCACATCCAGCGCCTGCCGCGCCTGCCCCCCGGCGGCTGCCGTGCCCTGCACCGCGCCATAGGCCGATGTCACCAGCGCGGCACCGGCCCCGGTCGCCACCTCATCGATGTGGGTCAGCGCGCGTTGCTGCGCCTCGGCCCGCAGGGACAGATCGGCGGTGACGCTTCCATAGGCGGTCAGCCGTGCCAGCGTGCTGTCGATGGCCGAAAGCGCGGTGAAATCACCCCGCAGATGCGCGCCGGGATCGGCGGCCTTGCCGGTCGCCACCTCGGCGGCCAGACGGTCGAGGTCGGATTTGGTGGCGGCAGTGTGGCGGCGCAGGAAATGCGTCTGCGCCAGATCGCCGATCGAGGTCATCGCCATGTCACATCCCCAGCAAGAGTTTCATCAGATCGTCCAGCGTCTGGATCACCTTGGCGTTCGCGCCATAAGCCTGCTCCACCTGCATCAGATCTTGCAGTTCGGCATCGGTATCGACGCCGCGCGCCTCTTCTGCCTGTTCCAGCGCCGCCGTGCGGGCGGTGGCGAAACTGGACTGTTGTTCGGCCTCCAGCCGGGCCTGCGCGGTCAGACCAAGCATGTCGGCCATCAGACCGGACAGGGAGCGTGCGTCCTGCGTCGCGGCCAGGGCCGACGCCTGCCGTGTCAGCAAACCGCCATTGCCAAGGGGTCCCGGTTGCGTGGCGGACAGACCATCGCGCAAACGCCAGAGCGCCCCATCCTGGCCCGCGTCCAGCCGCGCGTTGACGGCCAGACGCCCGGCAAGGCCGGTCTGGCGGGCCGCGTCCAGCGGTTGGCCGCGATCCGTCAACCAGCCCAATCCGGCGTGGCTGTCCGTCGCGGCCAGTCGCCCCGCCAGATCGGCGGCGACCTTGTCCAGCCGCTCTTGCGCCCGCGGTGCCAAATCGTCCCGCAGGCGGAACAGGGCGCCAAGGCTGCCGCCATCAAGCACGCCCTCCGGCCCCATCGACACGGGCCGGTCGTTCAGGCGCATCCCGCCCAGCGCGACATCCTCGGCCCCGATCACGGGCGAGCGGTCAAAGTCCAGCCGGGCAGGGCGATCCGCCAGCAAGACCGCGCCGCCCGCGGTGTAGAGTGCGATGCGGTCCTGATCCCGCGCCACCTCGCGCAGGGGGACGATGGCGGCGATGCCATCCACCAAGGCCTGCCGCTGATCCAACAGGGGCGCGATGTCCTTGCCTGCGGCGCGTTCGGCGGCAATGTCGTGATTGAGCTGGTCGACCTGCGCCAGAGCGGTGTTCAATCGCCCCACCTCAACCCCGATGCGGGCGTCGGCGGACTGGCGCGCGGATTGGACGACGGTGGTGGCCTGACGCAGGCCCTGCACCAGACTGGCCAGGGCACCCTGCACCCCTGCCAGACGGGCATCGTTGCCGGGTTGGGCGCTGGCCGAGGTCAGGGCGCTGTCAAATCGCGCCAGACGACCGGCCAGTGATCCCGGCTGGTCTGGCGTGCCAAAGCCGGTCTCGGCCGTCTTGAGGAAGCCCGCCGCAACCTCGGCCCCGGCCGAGGCGGCTTGGGCAAGGCGGCGGTCGGTCAGCAGCGCCACGTCCTGCGCCCGAAAGATGCCGCGCACCTGCACGCCACTTCGCCCCGAGTCGGGCCCGGCGGGGGCAAGATCGACCTGACGGCGGACGTAACCGGGGGTCTGGGCGTTCGCGATGTTGGAGGACACCACATCGGCGCGACGCGCAGTGGCCGACAGTCCCGACAAGGCGGCGGAGAGGGCAGAGGACAGGGTCATGGTGCTTACCGTTTGATGTTGGTGGTTTCTTGCAACATCTCATCCACGGTCTGGATGACCTTGGCGTTCGAGGCATAGGCGCGCTGCGTCTGGATCAGGTTGGTCAGTTCCGCCGCCACATCGGTGGCCGACCCTTCCCGGGCATAGCCCACCAGCTTTCCGGTCGGCCCGGTCCCCGCATCCCACAGGAAGAACGACCCCGAGCCAAGCGAGACCTGGTAGGTCTGGTTCGACAGCGAGGTCAGGCCGTTCATGTTGGGCACATCGACCAGCGGGATCTGGTAAATCCGGCGGATGAAACCGGTGTCATAGCTGGCGGTCAGATAGCCGTTCTCATCGACCTCGACCCCCGTCAGATTGCCGACGGGCGAGCCGTCCTTTTTGATGGCGACCGGGGCGAAGCTGTCAGACAGTTGCGTCAGCCCGTCGGCATCACCCGGTTTACCCAGCGTCACCGTCAGCGGCCCCCCGGCGACCGTCAGTGCCAGCGCGCCCGTCGCCGGATCATAGGCCCCGCCCGACAGCGTTGTGACCGAGGCCAGAGTGCCGCCGGATCCGCGGCTGGAATCAAATTCCAGCCTATACGAGCCGATCAGCGCATTGTCCTGCGCGGAATCCCGGATCTCCATCGTCCAGGTGTTGGAGCTGCCAGTGGCGGGGATCGTCGGTTTGAACGTGACCTCAAGCGATTCCGAGGTGCCAAGATTGCCGAAATACTCCACCGACAAAGGCAGTGAATCCCCTTTGGCCCCGGCGGCGGTCTGGGTGGCGGGAAGGTTGACGCCCAGGAACAGCTTGGTCGTCGGATCACCCGCCGTCTGGTTGGCGTTGATGACCACCGGTTCCAGACCATTGGCGGTATCGCGCGGAAAGTTCGGGATCGTGCCATCGGCATTGGCAGGCCAGCCCAGCAGGACCAGCCCCGAATCCGTCTTCAATACGCCATTGGCATCGGTGCGGAAGGCCCCGGTCGTGGTCAGCATCATCGGCGAATCGCCGACATTGCCACCCATCTTGACCTCTGGAATGACCGGCATCATCCCGCGCCCCGGACCAGTCACCGCAAGGTCCAGCGCGTTCGACGTGCCGACCAGCGCCCCGCTTTCATCAATGATCCGCTTGGTGCTGGCCCGCACCCCGCCCGCCGTGTAGGTGCCACCCCCGGCAGCGCCGGTGATCACCATGCTTTCAAACTCCGCCGCCGCGCGTTTGTAGCCATAGGTGCCGGAATTCGCGATGTTGTCAGAGATTGCCGCCAGCCGACTGGCATTGGAGGCAAGTCCCGTCACACCCGCGTTGAGGGAAGAGGAAATCGACATAGCGCGCCCTTCTGGTGCCGGCCATGACTGGGCCGGGGTTGACCGTGATGCGGCCACCCTGCGCGCGCAGGCTTAACTTTGCCCTAATGGCGGGGATTTTAGCGATGTCAGCGGCTGCGCCGCAGCAAGATCACCTCGATCCGGTTGTTGCGCGCGGCGGCCGGATTGGCGGTCACGGGCTTTCGGTCGGCAAAGCCCGTCACCCGTTGCAGACGCGGCGGGTCCAGACCGGCCCCTTGCAGCATCAGCCGCACCGATTCGGCCCGCGCGGCGGACAGCGACCAGACCGGGTTGTCGCGCAGGGGCGCAGGGTAGGACCGGACATGGCCGTTCACCGCCACCTCATTCGTGGCCAACGCGAAGACATCGGCCACCATCGCGACCACCTGCCGCGCGCCATCGGTCGGCTCGGCGCTGTCGCCTGCGAACAGCGGCGCGTCGGGCAGATCGAAGAGTTCGACGATCAGCCCTTCGTCACTGACGCGGGTGATGACATGGCGCATCAGACGCTCCATCGTCATGCTTTCCCCGCTGCGCGCCAGCATCGCCTGTTCCAGCGCCTTCAACGCCTCTGTCTCGGCGGATTGGCCGGTGCTTTCCCCGGTTTCGCCCCGCGCCTGCCGGTCCTCGGCCGGGGCGGTGGAACTGGCACCGGTGCCATTCTGCGCCAGGGTCTGCTCGGAGGTGACCGAGTCCCCGCCAAAGGCCCCGTTCCCCCCGCCCGAGATGCGGTTCACCGGAATCGTCGGATTGAAGAAATCCGCGATCCCCTTGCGTTGCTTTTCCGTCGTCGCGTTCAAGAGCCACATCAGCATGAAGAAGGCCATCATCGCGGTGACGAAATCGGCATAGGCGACTTTCCACGCCCCGCCGTGATGGCCACCGCCATTGATGATCTTCTTGCGCTTGATGAGGATCGGCGCGGCATTGCCCTGCGCGGCCATTCCCATCGTCCCATTCTGTCACACCCACGGCCAAGGTGAGGCGTCACGCTCAACAGTCGGTTAAGGGCGGGCGGTTTTAGGCAATTGCCGCAGTTTTGCCCCGAAGGCTCAGACGGGCAGCGGATGCGACAGGGTCAGGACAGTGTGCAGACCGATGGCCGCGTAATCCTGCCGGAACCGCAACGCGCTGGCGCGCAGCAGGCCGGTCTCCAGCCGCAGGGGCGCCGCGGGGGACACCAGATCAAAGCGGTCCCGTCCCAGCCCGCAGCGCGAGGTCAGGAAATCGGCGATGTCCTCGCTGACCGGCACCGTGATCCGCGACAAGAGCACGTCAAAGCGCTGAAAGGCGCGGTCGATCACCCGCGCCTGCGGAAACCGACGCGCCAGATGCCCGGCGACATGGCGGTCCAGCCCCGCCGCCACGGCCCCGGTCTGGGGATCCTCGCCATAGCCCAAGAGCCGCAGATGGTCGGCCAGCCCGGCAAGACCGTCAGCGGGCGCGAACAGGTCATGCAGGGACTCGCCGCAGCGAGAGTGCAAGACGGAAACCTGCCGCAGGCGGCGCAGGCGGCGGCTCAACCGTTCGGCCACCGGGGCGGACAGAAGCGGCAGGATCAGCCCGTCCGGCGCGGCCAGACCCGCGCGCAGCGCGGCATCCGACAGGGGCACCACGGTTTGCAGCAGCGGCGACAGCAGGGGAACCAGCGCGTCAACCTCTGCCCCCGGCTTGGGCTGGAGGCACAGGTCAAGGCAATCGGCGGTGTCGGGATGGCAATCGGCCACGCGCAGGCCCACGGCCATCAGAAACCCGCGCAGCCGCCGCGCATCCTGTCCGGGCGGCACCGGAAGCAGCACCGGTGTGCGTTCCAGCAATTCTGACAGGGTGGCGCGGGGCAGGTTCAGAAGGGCGCTCACGCTGCCCAGGGCCAGGCTGGCCGAGGGCGTGCAGGAAATCACCCGCAAATTCTGGATCGGTCGAAACGCCTGAGTCGTCCCGGGCTGCATTTTCGGTCCCTCCCACACCCTGCAACTATACGAAAAGGTAGAAATTCTCGCAGTGATTTGCGTCGTCGGTTCGAAAACTGGGTCAAAAAACCAATCGGGCGGCAGATCCCTTGCGATCTGCCGCCCGATGTCTGCTTAAATTTTGATCAGCCACGCCTCACTCGGCCGAGGATTTCGCCCATAGGTTGATGTCCTCTTCGCGGGCGATACGATCGATTGACGCCAGTTCTTCTGGCGTGAAGTGCAGATTCCCGACGGCACCGGCGCAGTCGATCACCTGTTCCGGGCGTGACGCGCCAATCAGGGCTGTCGTGATCTGCCCTTCACGCAACACCCAGGCCAGCGCCATTTGCGCCAATGTCTGTCCGCGCGCCTGCGCCAGTTCGTCCAGCGCCCGCACCGATGCCAGCGCGCTTTCGGTGATCGTCGCGGGGTCCAGCGACTTGCCCTGCGCGGCGCGGCTGCCTTGGGGGATGCCGGCCAGATACTTCTTGGTCAGGATGCCCTGCGCCAGCGGGGTAAAGGCGATGGAACCGACGCCCAGTTCCGCCAGCGTGTCCTTCAGCCCGTCATGTTCGACCCAGCGGTTCAGGATGTTGTAGCTGGGCTGGTGGATCAGCAGCGGCGTGCCCAGCGATTTCAGGATGGCATGCGCCTCACGCGTGCGCTGGCTGTTGTAGCTGGAGATGCCGACATAGAGCGCCCGTCCCGACCGCACGATATGATCCAGCGCCATCATGGTTTCTTCCAGCGGCGTGTCGGGATCGAAGCGGTGGGAATAGAAGATGTCGACGTAATCCAAACCCATACGCTTCAGGCTTTGGTCGCAGGACGCGATCACCGACTTCCGGCTTCCCCATTCGCCATAGGGGCCGTTCCACATGTGGTAACCGGCCTTGGAGGAGATGATCAGCTCATCCCGATAGCCCGCGAAATCGGTTTTCAGGATCTCGCCAAACGCCTCTTCGGCGCTGCCGGGGGGCGGGCCGTAGTTGTTGGCCAGATCGAAATGCGTGATGCCAAGGTCAAAGGCCGTGCGGCAGATGTCGCGCTTCACCTGATGCGGCGTGTCGTGGCCGAAGTTGTGCCACAGGCCAAGGCTGATGGCAGGCAGTTTCAGGCCGGATTTGCCACAGCGGCGGTAGACCATTCTGGAATAACGGTCTTCGGCGGGGGTATAGGTCATGGTGTCCTCCCATCATGGCAAAGGCGGCGATGCGTGGCACCGCCGCCTGACTGTGCGATCCTGAACCGTCTCAGATGAAGCGGTTCCAGAGGTTTTCCAGCCGTTCCTGACGCCCGGACTTCGGCTGCGGTTCCAGCCCTTCGGTGGTGACACGCGCGGCGGCCTCTTCCAGCCCGCCTTTCAACATCGCCTGTGCCTTGTCCGACTCCCATCCGGCGTAGCGCGCCTTGCGGTTGGCCTCCAACGCGCCGTCCTCCAGCAAGGCGGCGGCGGCTTTCAGGGCGCGGGCGCAGGTGTCCATCCCGCCGACATGGGCAAGGATCAGATCCTCGGGGTCCAGCGACTGGCGGCGCACCTTGGCGTCAAAGTTGGTGCCACCGGTGGTATAGCCACCCGCGCGCAGGATTTCGTAGAAGGCCAGCGCCTTTTCCGCATGGTTGTTCGGGAACTGGTCGGTATCCCAGCCGGACTGGTAATCGTTCCGGTTCATGTCGATGGAGCCGAAGATGCCCAAGGCGGCCGCGGTGGCGATCTCATGCTCGAACGAGTGGCCGGCAAGGATGGCGTGGCCCTGTTCGATGTTGACCTTCACTTCCTTCTCAAGCCCGAACTGCACGAGGAAGCCGTAAACGGTGGCCACATCGTAGTCATACTGGTGTTTGGACGGTTCCTGCGGCTTTGGTTCGATCAGGATCGTGCCTTTGAAGCCAATCTTGTGCTTGTATTCGACCACCTGCTGCAGGAAGCGGCCCGCATGTTCCCGCTCCGCCTTCAGGTCGGTGTTCAACAGGGTCTCATACCCCTCACGCCCGCCCCAGAGCACATAGTTGGCCCCGCCCAGTTTGTGCGTCGCGTCCATGTTCGCCTTCACATTGGCGGCGGCATAGGCATAGACGTCCGGATCAGGGTTGGTGGCAGCGCCCGACATCCAGCGCTTGTGGCTGAACATGTTCGCCGTGCCCCACAGAAGCTGCGTCTTGTGGCTGGCCTGCTTTTCGCCAAGGTAATCGACGATCTCGTTCAGGTTCCGCAGGCTTTCGGCAAAGGTCGCCCCTTCCGGCCGCGCATCGGCGTCATGGAAGCAATAGAACGGCGCGCCGAGGATATCGAACATCTCAAAGGCCACATCGGCCTTCAGCTTGGCCAGCGCCATGGTGTCGCCGAACCACGGGCGGTCAAAGGTCTGACCGCCGAAGGGGTCGCCGCCCGGCCAGGCAAAGCTGTGCCAATAGGCGACGGCAAAGCGCATGTGATCCTCCATGCGCTTGCCCATCAGAACCTCATCCGGGTTGTAATGCCGGAAGGCGAATTCATTGGTGCTGGAGGGCCCCTCATATTTGATCTGGGGGATGCCCTTGAAGAAATCGGTCATTTCAATCCTCGGATGGCGGTTTGGGCGGCACGATAACGGGCGTGGCCCGCGTCGAAGGCTTGGGTCAGGGTGGCGTCGGGTTCCACAACGCGCGCGATGGGCGGCAGGGTGCAGACTTCGGCACCGGCGCCCGTCGCAGCCATCAGGCCCAGACGCGCCGCGCCAAAGGCGCCGCCGAAATCCCCCGCCACGGGCAGTTGCACCGGCACGTTCAGCGCGGTGGCAATGGCGCGCAGCCAATAGTCGGACCGCGTGCCGCCACCGACGGCGATCAGGCGTTCCAGCTTGGTCCCCGTGGCCGCCAGTGCATCGCGGCTGTCGCGGATGGCGAAGGTGACGCCCTCCAGCACGGCACGGGTGGCGGCGGCGCGGTCGGTCGCATGTTCCAGACCAAGGAAGGCCCCGCGAATGGCGGCATCGTTCAGGGGGGTGCGTTCGCCACCCAGATAGGGCAGAAACAGCGTTTTCCCCGGCGCTTGCAGACCGCCCAAGGCCCCGGTCAGATGGGCCGCGGTGTCGCCCACCATCCCGGCAAACCAGTTCAGCGCATCGGTCGCGGCAAGGATCACGCCCATCTGGTGCCACGTATTCGGCAAGGCATGGCAGAAGGTATGCACTGCGGTTTCCGGCGCGGGCTGATAGCCGTCATTCGCCGCAAACAGCACGCCCGAGGTGCCAAGGGACACAAACGCATCCCCCGCCCGCACCACACCGACGCCCACGCCCGAGGCAGCGTTGTCTCCGCCACCCCCGGCCACGACCACGCCCTTGGGCAGACCCCAACGGGACGCCAAGGCGTCACGCAGCGTGCCCGACACGTCAGACCCTTCGACCAGACGCGGCATGTGCGACCGCGACAGTCCCGAGGCGGCCAGACAGTCATCCGACCAATCTCGCGCCCCGGTGTCCAGCCAACTGGTCCCGGCGGCATCGGACATTTCCGCCACATGCTCGCCCGTCAGCCAGAGGCGCAGGTAATCCTTGGGCAGCAGCATCTTGGCCACACGGTCCCAGACCGCGGGCTCATGCCGCCGGACCCACATCAACTTGGGCGCGGTGAAGCCGGGGAAGACGATGTTGCCGGTCACGCGGCGGAACAGCGGATCGCCGTCCAACTCGGCCGCTTCCTCATGGCTGCGGGTGTCGTTCCACAGGATGCAGGGACGCAACACCTCATCGCTGTGGTCCAGCAGGGTCGCGCCATGCATGTGGCCCGACAGGCCGATGCCCCGCACCTTGCCCAGGCCATGCGCCGCCCGTTGCTGCAACACCTGCTCCGCCGCCGAGATCCAGTCGGCGGGGGATTGCTCGCTCCAGCCCTCATGCGGACGAGAAACGGAAAGGGGGGCGCTGGCCTCTGCCAGCACCCCCTGCGTGTCATCGATCAGGATGCCCTTCAGTCCGGACGTCCCGAGATCGAGCCCGATATACATCATGCGGCCTTTGCGGGTTTCTTCCCAAGGATGATCATCCCGAGGATGTCATCGTCGGTGACTTCATCGACATTCACGGTACCGACCAACTGACCGTTCTTCATCACCGAAGCGCGGTCGCACAGGTCCATCACGGCATGGATGTCATGCTCGATCAGGAAGATGCCCAGTCCCTGACGCTTCAGCTCCTGGATCAGTTCGGCCACCATCTGGGTCTCATGCGGGCCCAGCGCGGCGGTGGGTTCATCCATGATCAGGATCTTGGCGTTGAAATACACCGCGCGGGCAATGGCGACCGACTGGCGCTGACCGCCCGAAAGCGCCGACACCGGCACGTTGAACTTGCGGAAGTTGGGGTTCAGACGCGCCATGATCTTGCGGGTCTCGGCCTCCATCTTCGTCTCGTCGACGAAGCCGAGGCTGTTGACCAGCTCTCGCCCAAGGAACAGGTTCGACGCGGCATCGAGGTTGTCCGCCAGCGCGAGCGTCTGGTAGATCGTCTCGATGTTGTGGGACCGCGCGTCGCGGGGATTGTTGATCTCGACCTTTTCGCCGTTGATCAGGATTTCACCCTGATCGGCCTTGTAGGCGCCCGACAGGCACTTGATCAGCGTCGATTTGCCCGCGCCGTTGTGGCCCAGAAGGCCAACCACTTCGCCGGGATAGAGGTCGACCGTCACATGGTCCACCGCCTTGATCCCGCCGAAGGAGATCGAGATGTCCCGCAATTCGACAAGCGGGGTTCCGGTTCTGTCCACCATCGTCTTTCTCCCCTTACTTGATGCGCTTGCGGTAAACGATGTCCAGCCACACGGCGAGGACGAGGGCGATGCCGATCACGATGCGCTGATAGGACCCGTCGCCGAAGCCGATCAGCACCATCCCGGTCTGAAGCGAGGTCAGGATCAGCGCGCCGATGATCGCGCCGTAGATCGTGCCCACACCCCCGGCCAGCGAAGTCCCCCCCACCACGGCGGCGGCGATGACGTAAAGTTCGTCAAGGTTGCCCATCGCGTTGGTGGCAGAGTTCTGGCGCGCGGCCCCGATCACCGCCGCGATGCCGGCCAGACCCCCCATCAGGGTGAAGATCTTGACCGTCATCACGCGGGTGTTGATGCCCGACAGGGCAGCCGCTTCGTGGTTGCCGCCGATGGCGAACACGTAGCGGCCAAAGCGGGTGCGGGTCATCAGCACGGTCATGACAATCGCGACGACGATCATGATCAGCACCGGATAGGCGTAGCCATGGCCAAAGCTGGCGCAGACGTCGCTGTAGATGTCGCCGCCCTTCTGGGCGCAGGCCGGGACCTCTTGGCCAAGGGCCTGATAGTATTTCTGGATGTTGCCCAACGGCCAGATGTAGGAGTTGACCATCGCCGTCGTGCCAAGGATGGCTGCGATGATGATCCCGCCGACGGTCCATTCCGCCCAGACCGGACGCAGCGGGAAGCCGTGCTTGATGCGCGACTTGCGGCCATTCAGGATGGCCCAGACCACGGCCACGCAGGCGATGCCGCCGAAGATCCAGCTTCCGGTCTGCCCCAGCGCGCCGAAGGACCCGCCGCCGATCAGCGCGAAGGTGTCATCCAGCGGCGCGATGGTCTTGCCACCGGCCACAAGGAAAGCCGCCCCGCGCCACACCAGCAAACCACCCAGCGTGACGATGAAGGACGGAATGTTCATATAGGCGATCATGCTGCCTTGCAGCGCACCGATCAGCGCCCCCATGGCGATGCCGAAGATCACCGTGATGATCCAGATCGACGGATGGCCCAGGCCGAGGGCGGGCGTCAGGTATTCGACCTGCAACAGGCCCATGTACATGCCGACCATGCCCATGATCGACCCGACCGACAGATCGATGTTGCGGGTGATGATGACCAGCACCATCCCCGTCGCCATGATGCCGATATAGGCGGTCTGGACCGACAGGTTCCACAGGTTGCGCGGGGTCAGAAAGCCGTTCGCATCGGCCTGCGCGGCGCCGAACAACATCGACGGGCGGCCCAGAACGGCGGTCGAGTAGATCTCGAAGCCCAGCCAGATCAGCAGCAGCGCACCGATCATGCCCAGAAGGCGGGGGTCGATTTCGGTTGCCCGCAAGAAACGGCCAAAGCCGCTTTCGCCTTGGGTCGGGGCAGACGGTGATTGGGGTGTATCGGTCATGTCCTCATCCAACATGAGAGAGGGATCGGGCTGTGCCGAAACCGCGCGTCAACTGCGCGCCTGCCATGCCCCTCGGGGCACGGGTGCCACCCGCCCGGAAAAAAGGTCCGGCGCCGCCTTTCAGCAGGCGGCGCCGGTTGGTCAGATCAGATCACTGGCAAGCAGCGACGTCGGGCAGCGCGCCTTCGCAGGCGGCTTCCTTGGTGATGTGGCCCGCGTCGATCGCCAGGTTCAGCGTGTCCTTGGTGATCGCGGTCGGGTTCAGAAGGATTGCGTTCATTTCAACGCCCTTCTCACCGCCCGAGAACTTGGTCGCGCCCGGAACGGAGTCCAGAGCCGCCCCGTCAGCCAGAGCCGAGGCGATTTCGCCAGCGGCCTTGCCCAGTTGACGCGCGTCTTTCCACACCGAAACGGTCTGGGTGCCACGAGCCACACGGTTGATCGCAGCGAGGTCGCCGTCTTGACCACCCAGCGGAACGTTCAGGCCCTGTGCCGCCAGCGCGGCGGCAGCGCCACCGGCCATACCGTCGTTTTGCGCCAGAACGGCGTCAACGGCGTTGTTGTTGGCGGTCAGGATCTGTTCCATGTTCTTCTGGGCGTTCTCGGGCTTCCAGCCGTCCGAGTTCGCTTCGCCGACGATGGTGATGTCGCCAGCGGCAACAGCAGCACCGATGACTTCTTCCATGCCTTGACGCAGGAAGCCAACGTTCGGGTCACCCGGGTCACCCTTGATGATCGCGTAGTTGCCCTTCGGGGCGACAGCGAACACCGATTCGGCGATGATGCGGCCGACGCCGACGTTGTCGAAGGTCAGGTAGAAGGTGCGGTTGTCTTCGATCAGACGGTCATAGCCGACAACCGGGATACCTTCGGCAGCGGCTTTCTCGATGGCCGGCCCGATGGCGTCCTTGTCCCAGGCGTTGATGATCAGGGCGTCCACGCCCTGTGCGATCAGCGCGTCGATGTCCGACAGCTGCTTTTCAGCCGACGACTGGGCGTCAGCCGAGACATAGGTGTTGCCAGCCGCTTCGATCGCGGCCTTCATCGCCGCTTCGTCGATCTTCCAGCGCTCTTCCTGGAACTGGGCCCAGGACACGCCGATGACTTTGCCTTCCGCGAGTGCCGCCGACGAGAAGCCGGTGACCGCCACGATGGCGGCCAGAAGTGCGTTGCGCATTGTTATCCTCCCAAGATGCGGCCAATGCATGACCGGTCCGACAGATTCGTCGGTACGGCGCGAAAAATGCCGTGAATAATTTCAGTTGTCAAAATAAATTTGATTTGGGAAGCTAGCCCTGCTCGAAAAGCACGCGTCTTTACGCTGCAATGCAGCAAAAACATGGCACCGTAGGGTACAGACGGCGCGACAGCCGCTTGAAACACACCGCTATTTATTTGGAGACCGAAGGAATGTTGCGGCAGCACAGCGCCGAGATCGGAACGGAAGGCCGGCTGGGATGCGGGCCGCTGATTCCGCCCCTGTCCGACACGCTGCGCCCCCTTCGGCAGCAGGTGTTCGAACGTGTGCGCTCTGCCGGGCTGATTTCCCGCGTGCAGGTGTCCAAGGATCTGGGCGTCAGCCCGGCCAGCGTCACCACCCTGACCTCGGAACTGATCGAAGCCGGTCTGATCGAAGAGGTCGCCGCCCCCCGCGAGGCGGAACAGGGCCGGGGTCGGCCGGCCGTCTTGCTGGGCGTGCGCGCACAGGCGCATCGCGTGGCGGGGATGAAACTGTCGGACCGCGAACATACCGCCGTGATCGTGGACTTCGCGGGAAACCTGATCGCCGATGACGTTGTGCCGCGCCGACCGGGACCGATGAGCACATCGGAACTCCTCGATGCCGTCGAAACGCTGCTGAACCGGGTCTGTGCCAAGGCCGGGATCGCGCGGTCGGACCTGTCCGCCGTGGGCATTGGCCTGCCGGGCTTTGTCGACACCACCTCGGGCAAGGTGATGTGGTCCTCGGTTCTGACCGACCGGGCCGTGCCGCTGGCCGCCGCCGCGCAGGCGCGGGTGGGATTGCCGGTCGCCATCGACAATGACGCGAACCTCGTGACGCTGGCGGAACTGTGGTTCGGGGCGGGGCGGCGGCTGGCCGATTTCGCCGTTGTCACCATCGAACACGGCGTCGGCATGGGATATGTCATCAACCACCGCATCTATCGCGGCGCCCAGGGCCTTGGGATGGAGCTTGGGCATACCAAGGTGCAACTCGACGGCGCGCTCTGCCGCTGTGGCCAGCGCGGCTGCCTTGAGGCCTATATCGCCGACTATGCCTTGGCGCGCGAGGCGACGACGGCGCTGAACTGGACCCACCGCGAAGGGCAGTCGATCTCTGTCCTGCTCGAAAGGCTTTATGACCACGCCAAGGCCGGGAACACCGCCGCGCGCTCGATCTTCCGGCGGGCGGGGCGGTATCTGGCGGTCGGATTGTCCAATGTCATCAACCTCTTCGATCCCGCGCTGATCATCCTGAGCGGCGAGCGGATGCGCTACGACTACCTCTATGCGCAAGAGACGCTGGCCGAGATGGAGAACCTCGCCATCCAGACCGGCCGCCCGCGCCCGCCCATCGAAATCCACGCCTGGGGAGACCTGCTCTGGGCGCATGGCGCGGCGGCGCTGGCGCTGTCCTTTGTCAGCGAAGGCCTGCTCAGCCCGGCGCGCAGCGATATCGCCGCGCAGTGATCGCCGGGCGGTCACGCCATGTTTCAGACAGGCCGTTTTTCTGCCGGTGACACTCCGGCACGCGCGCCTGTGCATTGCACCGGCGTCTGAAGGTTGCGATAATCGCAACAATGTTTAACCGGAGGTTGACTTGCCCCGCCAGTCCCGCGCCACGCTGTGCCGCCTTACCCTGATCGCGGCGCTGCTTCTGGCCCCCGGACCGCAGGCCGGGGCGCTGGAAACGATCGGTTTTGACACGCCCGGCGCGTCCGAGGATCTGCGCGCGGCCCTTCAGGGGGCTTCGCTCTTGCTGACATCGCAGGCGGAAAAGCAGACCGACGCGCAGGATCTGTTCGCGGCGGCGCGGGCGGATTATGGGCGGCTCTTGGGTACGCTTTATGCGGCGGGGCATTACTCCGGCACCATCCGCGTGCTGATAGACGGACGCGAGGCGGCATCAATACCGCCCCTCGACGCGCCTGCCCGGATTGACCGGATCGACGTTCGTGTCGATCCCGGCCCGCAATTCCTGTTCGCCGAGGCGACGATTGATCCCGTCGCGGATCGCTCAAAACTGCCGCCTGAATTCGCCGCCGGTCAGGTGGCGCGGTCCGGGGCCGTGCTGGATGCCACGCAGGCGGGGATCGCGACATGGCGTGACGCGGGCCATGCCAAGGCGCAGGTGGCGGCTCAGGCCATCACCGCCGACCATGCCGCCCGGCGCCTGTCCGCCGCCATCACGCTGGACCCCGGCCCCCGCCTGCGCTTTGGCCGCTTGTCGGTGCAGGGCGTGGACCGGATGAAACCGGACCGCATCCGCGCCATCGCCGGTTTGCCGGAGGGAGAGGTCTTTTCGCCCGACGCCCTGAACCGTGCCGCAGACCGCCTGCGCCGCAGCGGTGTGTTCCAATCCGTGGCCCTGTCAGAGGCGGAAACGATCCGAGCCCCCGACCTGTTGGACATCGATGCCACGGTGGTGGAGGAACGGCTGCACCGTTACTCCGTAGGGGCCGAGGTCGCGACAGAGGAAGGCTTTGCCCTGACCGGCTATTGGCTGCACCGCAACCTGCTGGGCGGGGCTGAACGTCTGCGCGTGGATGGCGCAGTCACCAACATCGGGGCGGACACCAGCGGTCTGGACTATTCCCTTGGTGTCACGCTGGACCGTCCGGCGACCTTCACCACCGACACCACGCTCAGCCTTGCCGCGAAGGTGGGACATGTGGCGGATGTGTGGGAAAGCTATGATAGCGCCTCGGTCTCGGCGGGGGTATCGCATGTGTTTTCGCCCAAGCTGAGCGGATCGGTGGCGCTGGCCTATGAGTATTCCGAAGGTGCCGACACAAGACGCCCCTTCCTCTATCGCAACCTGTCCCTGCCCATCGGCGCAACATGGGACAACCGCGACAGCAGCACGAACGCCACCAAAGGCATCTATGTCGATGCAGAGGCCAAGCCCTTCTACGGCCTTGGCACCACAGACAGCGGCGTCCGCCTGACCGTGGACGCGCGCGGCTATCGCGGCTTTGGCGAAGGGCGCTTTGTGCTGGCGGGCCGGGTGCAGGCGGGCGCGATCTATGGCGCAGACCTGTTGAACACCCCGCGCGATTTCCTGTTCTATTCCGGTGGCGGCGGCACGGTGCGCGGCCAGCCCTATCAATCGCTGGGGGTCAATGTGCTGCGCGCGATCACCGATGATTACCGCACCGGCGGCAGCTTTTTCCTTGGCACCTCGGTTGAGGCGCGGGTGAAGGTCTCCCGCAAGATGGGTTTGGTCGGCTTCTTTGACATGGGGCGCATCGGCTTGGACAATTTCACCGACGATATCGGCGGCTGGCACTCCGGCGCGGGTCTGGGCCTGCGCTATGACACGCCCGTGGGGCCGATCCGTCTGGATGTCGCCACCCCGGTGGGCGGCACCACGGGCGATGGCGTGCAGGTCTATGTCGGTCTGGGGCAGGCGTTCTGATGCTGCGCGCCATTGCCCTGTCCGCCGCCCTGATCCTGACCCCCCTCGCCGCCTTTGCGCAGGACGAGGACAAGGGGTATCTTGCCACCCTGCTGGAGGAAAACCTGTCCGGCGCGGGCCGCACCGTCACGATTGACGGCTTTTCCGGCGCCCTGTCCTCTCGTGCGGCGATCCAGCGCCTGACGATTGCCGATGGTCAGGGCGTCTGGCTGACCCTGAACGGGATCAATCTGGACTGGAGCCGTTCTGCCCTGCTGGCGGGCGAGGTGTCGGTCAACGAACTGACCGCGGATGAGATCATCGTCGCCCGCAAACCCGTGGTTCCCGCCGATACACCCGCGCCCGAGGCAGGCGGCTTCAGCCTGCCCGAACTGCCGGTGTCGATCACCATCGGCAAGCTGGCGGCGGGGCGGATCACGCTTGGCCCCGATATTCTGGGCGAGGATTTCGCCGCAACGCTGAATGCCTCGATGGTGCTGGCGGGAGGCGAAGGCGTCGTTGACGCCCGCCTGACCCGCATCGATGATGGTCCGGCGGCCGAGATTGCGCTGAAAGGCTCATACGCCAACGCCTCGCGCCAATTGGTGCTGGACCTGTCGGCATCCGAGGGTCAGGGCGGCATCGCGGCGCGGATGATCGGCATTCCCGGCACGCCCGCCACAGACCTGACGGTGGAAGGGTCGGGTCCGGTGGACGATTTCACCGCCCGTCTGCGCTTGGCCACCGATGGGCAGGACCGTCTGACCGGCTCCGTGGCGGTCAAGGCTGATAGCTTTGCCGTCGATGTGTCGGGCGATGTGGCCCCGCTGTTCCTGCCCGATTACGCGGAATTCTTTGGCACTTCGGTGGCGCTGAAGGCGAGCGGGCGGCAAACACCTGCCGGGGGCGTGTCGCTGACCAACCTCGATCTCTCTGCCCGGTCTTTGTCGCTGCAAGGGGCGGTGGACCTTGCGCCCGATGGCCTGCCGACGCGCTTTGACGTCACCGGCCAGATTGCCGCGCCGGATGGGTCGCGTGTGCTGCTTCCGACATCTGACCGGATCGAGATTGACCGCGCCGACCTGACCCTCGCTTTTGCCGCCACGACCGACGAGGGTTGGCGCGGCGCGATCACGCTGACGGGTCTGGACCGCGATGACTTTGATGCCGACCGTCTGGCGCTGACCGGATCGGGCCGCATCGCCCGGCCTGCCGGATTGGCGACCTTCACCGCCGCCTTGGATTTCGCGGCCACCGGCCTGCGCCCCGCCGATCCCGCCTTGGCGCAGGCGTTGGGGGCGGATGTGTCTGGCCGCGCAGAGGCGCAGGTGGCCGACCTCTCGCGCCTGTCTGCCCTGACCGGGCAGGATCTGGGCGGCGCGGCAGAGGTGCGGCTGACGGGCAACGGATCA
>JACCDI010085180.1_pt1 | contig 21039 bp, 21 predicted proteins | sample 7442791 | NCBI WGS metagenome assembly JACCDI01 (sample SAMN15323434, study PRJNA562643) | freshwater metagenome | isolation source: river surface water | place: USA:Blue River Watershed | collected 2017-08-15
AATCTGTCTAATCCTTTAATCTATTGAGTTTACACTTTGTGGTTTACACCTTCGGTAGTTGACGCTTCGCTGTTTACACTTCGTGGTTTACGCCTTTGGCGGTTTACACCTTCGTGGTTTACACCTTCGGTAGTTGACGCTTCGCTGTTTACACTTTGTGGTTGACGCTTCGCTGTTTTATAACTTTTATAAACTTTCATAAACGTTATAAACCTTCTATTAATCCCCTAATCTGTCTAATCCTTTAATCTATTGAGTTTACACTTCGTGGTTTACACCTTCTGTAGTTGACGCTTCGCTGTTTACACTTCGTAGTTGACGCTACGCTGTTTTTATCATAAACCTTGATAAACATTTATAAGCCTTCATAAACGTTTATAAACCCTCCATTAATCTCCCTAATCTTTCTAACCCTTCTAATCCTATAACCCTCTGTATTAAAACTGGATGGCCATACAGCCGAGGGTTAATCCAGCTCCGGTGCCTAAAAACATGATGCGTTTTCCCGCGATATTGGGCTCGCTGTTGATTAATTTTTCTAAACCTAATGGAATTGATGCAGATATGCAATTTCCGTATTCTGAGAGTGTTTCTATGGCTTTCTCTGCTTCTACATTAAAGTTTCGTATGAAAAATTCATTACCCCAACGGCTCGTTTGGTGCGTAACGAAATAATCAAAGTCCCTCACTTTCATATTTAACGCCGTTTCCAACTTGCCCGTGAATTTATCAATATGCTTCTGGGTAAGGCGGATGAGATTTTTGCCTTCCATCCGGAAATTATACCCATCATCATTTGGACCGTTATGCATTCCACGGTTATTTAAACCACCAATGGGTACATGGGCGTAAAAAGCTCCAGATGGGAAATTGATGAAATCGCTGTACAATGGGGTATAACCTTCATTTTCATTAGCTTCAATAATCATTGAAACTGCACCATCTCCAAATAATCCAAATTCCTTTTCCTCCTTTGGTGTTAAAGCCTTTGAAGCTATTTCGGAACATACTATGGCAATCCTTTTGTGTTTCCCAGATTCTAAATATAAATGTGCAACTTCCATCGCACTGATAAAACTTAAACAAGTTGAATCTATGTCGATACAATTGAAATTTACATCGTCATTGGTGATTTTAGATTTTATAACCACACTGGTGTGTGGAACAGGATATTCATATGCAGCACCGCAGAAAATAAGTAAGTCTAAATCCTTAGGTTCTAGATTTGCCCTGTTTAAAGCACCCCTCAAAGAAATTGCACCCATTTCAGAAACGGTTTCACCGTCGCTTACGTGATGACGGAATTTTACTCCAGTGTTTTTTTCAATTCTTCCGATTCTTCCATTACACCTTTTATCCATTTCCTCTGAACTGATTCTATTCTTTGGTAGATATTTTTCAATTCCACATAGTTTAATTTTCATGGTTCAGTCTCCTTATTTTTCTTTGTTTTTTCCCGTTTAATTTTAAAGTTTGTAGAATTGTAATCATTTCTACGTTTTGTTTTATACCGTTAGACAATAAAATGTCCCTCAAAATGTGTTCAATTTTCATGCTGCTGATTTCAAAATCGCTTTCAACACAATCCAAATAAATGCGAATTTGTTCTTCAGATGTTTGAATAATTTCGTATTTAAAATAGTTATCTGTGGCCAATGCAATTTTGCGAGAAATGACATCAGGGTAAATGGTAATTCCTTCAAATACAAGGACATCATCATCGCGGCCCAATATTTTTTCAATGGCCATAAAATGCGATCCGCATCCACAAGGTGTGGTTTTTATTTGAAGGATATCATTCATTTTATACCGAATAACCGGTTGGCTCTTCCTATTGAAATCGGTGATAATTGGGTAGAATTTTGTATCGTTAATCCACTCTTGCTCAACGTGAATCACGTCTTCATTTAGGTGCATCACGCCTTGATTGCAGCTTACACCCAACAAACCTTCAGTACATTGGTAGATTTGTTGAATGGGTTTCCCAAGGTTTTTTTCGATGTATTGACCGTCGTTGTCGTGCAGGACTTCAGCAAACGATATAATTTGGGTTAAAGACAATTGAATGTTGCTGTGTTGCTGGGCTTTGGCTATTTCTTTCAGTATAGAAGGTTGAGCGGCCAAAATATCTGGCTGATATTGATTCACTTCAGTGATCAATTCGTTCACTGGTCTGAAAATATCGAAATAATGAAATTCAAACAAGTTAGATTGCACAGAGGTGTAAAGGTTCGAATTGGCACGCAAGAAAAATGCAATTTTTTGTTTTTTGAAAAATTTGGGTTTCAAAATTCTGTCCATTACAATGGCAACCCATTGTGCTCGCTCTGTTTCTGAAACTAAAAACAATCCTCTTTTTCCGGAAGTTCCAGTAGATAAACCCACTGTAATGCCGTCGATTTCTGATTTAAAATCTCTACTTTCCTCTGCCTTAATGGCCAAATTCATGGCGTCTTCTTTTAGAATACTCACCGTGTTGATATTGTTGAAATACTCCATAAATCCCTCTTTTTGAATGATAGGAATTTGCGACAATTCAAACGTTCCATTTTGAAAATAAGGTTTATAATAGGTTGATTTGGTTAATGTCCTTCTAAAAAACGAGCGCATCTTTTTTTGTTGCCATTTTAGCAAGTGTGCCCGGTTTTTGAAACTTGGTTGCATCAAAAATTTGAGCCAAAAAAAGATAATTTTCAGTTTAAACACGGTTTGATAAATGGTTTAATGTTTTCGGACAATGGGTAAATAGAATTTCACAATTTGGATTTCTTTGCAAATAAGCCCTTAATTTATCTTGAGTTTGAACCAAGTTTGACCATGAATCGATGAAGATTTTGACCACTTTTAATGGGTTGATGGCATGAATAAACGCATCATAATCCCAGGCTGCATCAGTGGCAAAAAACACCGATTTACTGTTGGTTTGTAAGATAAAACCCAGTTGCCCGCGTGCATGTCCCTCAAGTAAAACAAACGACAAATCACTGCGTTTGAACAATTGAAAATGTGTAAAACCATATTCATCGGTCGAAGTTTTATCACAGAAGTATTCAATGGCTTTCACTCTTTTGAAAAAATTCTCGGGTAAAAGTCCTTTGATAATGCCTTTTCTTACGGCAGAAAATCCGTCTTTGTCATTTACTTCTTCAAGCGCCGAAACGCTACAAATGAAAGAGGCATTTGGGAAGTCTTTTAATCCGGCAATGTGATCACCATGGAAATGTGAAATGACGATGTATTTAATTTCTGATGGATCAATATTTTGAGCGGCCAAAATACTTGCGGCAGATTCATTTTCCTCCAAGAAAACAGGTGTTGCCCAACGGTAAAGTCTGTCGGGAAACTTTTGTGTTTCGGTTTGAAAATGTTTGCTGTAACCGCTGTCGAACATTACATATCCCACTTCCGGAATATGCATCAATGCCCAAACTGCATAAAATTTTATGTGTTCACTTTTCTTGGTAGGGTTGACAATTTTCTGGTTAGAAAAACAGTATCCCGACGCGAAAAATTTGAGTGTTATTGCTTCTTTTTCTTGTACCATTCTATGAATTCATCAATTCCTTCTTGGGTTGTCATAACAGGTTTATAGCCTAATTTTTCTTTGGCTTTGTTGATGTTCAACGTAAAATTATCGGCCAATATAGCAATGCCGTATTTCGTCATTGCGGGTTCTTTTGAGGGATATAAAATCTTGTAAATATTTTCCACCACGGTAGCAGCTTTCATGGCAATATCTTTCGATACACGCTTGGATACCTCTTGATATCCCAATGAAGAGAGCGCGTAATTAAGGGTTGCCCAAAAATCTACGGCTTTTCCATCTGTAATGTTATAAGCTTCGCCGAAACTTGATTTTGGGGCATTCAGTCCGCAAATGATGGCCTCAATTACATTTCTTGCACATGTTAAATCACAGACGTTGTTACCAGTTCCTACAATTTTTAGTTTTCCTTTGTTGTAAGCTTCAAAAACCCTTGGGAATATCACGGTATCTTCAGCGCCAATTATGGCTCTAGGTCTTATGGCTAATGTAGAAATGGATTCTCCATTTTGCGACAATACATATTTTTCGGCTTCCAGCTTCGTTGCTGCATAATGATTGACGCTTGTTTTCGGCAATTTGTCGGATTCTTTTACATCAAAACGGTCATTAAGGGTTACGTAAATACTAGGAGTACTGATGTAAATGAATTTTTCTACATTGTTTTCAATGGCTGCTTTCAATAAGGTTTGGGTGGCAACGATGTTTGATTTGTGAAAATCTTTGTAACGACCATAAGGCGAGGAAAGTGCTGCACAATGTACAATGGCGGTGGCTTCTTCTGTCAGGAATTTGCAAAATTCTAAATCTACTAAATCACCGCTGACATAGTGGCAACCTTTGAGCACCAGACTCGACTTTTTTATGTTGCTTCTGGATGTGGCAACTATTTGAGCTTCAGGGTATGTTTCCGCAAAATAAGCGGCAACCCTTCCTCCCAAAAAACCTGATGCACCTGTTACAACTATTTTACCTTTCATGAAAAGACTGCTTGTTAAAAAACGAATATACCCATTTGCCTCATAAAAAAAAGGGCATTACGGGTTAGCCATAAATCTTTTTTTTGAATTACGGATTTGCGCAAAAAATCATTTGAAATCTTATGGGGGTATCTAGCAATTAGTATAAAGAATGCTTTATATTTGGCAGGTTTTCATTCAATGATGGGCAAATTTTCTACAACAATTAAAGAGGTTAAAATCCGTTGGCAACAATTTGTTCCTACGCCGAAAAGGAAAATCTTTGCTGTGATTAGCTTGCTCACACTGTTTGTTTCCTTTGGCTTCAATCAGATTTTTTCGACGTACGCCGATAAGGTTCAAAGCAACAAAGTAACCGACTTGTTCTTGGATCTGCTGCCTGTAACGGATGTCAATTTTGTCTTTTTCTGGATTGCTTTCTTATGGTGTATTGGCTTGTTTTTTTACCATTTATTTTATCCTCAGCAATTGGCCTTTTTACTGTGGTCGTATGCAATTTTTATAACTACCAGAGCCTTATTTATCACTTTAACCCATGTTGGTCCGCCCGATAATTTAGCGGTTATTCCTCCAGAATTAAAAGTTTATGCTTTTGAAGCTGATATGTTTTTTTCAGGACATGTAGGCGGTCCATTTTTATTTGCCATGCTTACTAATAACCGAATATGGAAATGGGTGGCCATTGGTTATACTGCTTTGACGTTAATTGTGGTATTGTTGGGACACATGCATTATTCAATAGATGTGTTTGCGGCCTTGTTTATTTCGCATTCATTGTCTGTTTCCATCAAAAAAATGAAACCGTGGTTTGATCAAAAAATCTTCGGAGGGTATGTTGAACATTAACCCATTTGAGCGCCGAATTTCCGATAATGAATGGTTGTACATTCGGTTTCAGGAAAATTTCCAACAGTTTAACATTCAATTGGTTGTTTCAGGAAATGGACATGTATCATTGGCTGATCTTGAAACGGCTGTTGCATTGGCTTCTGAGATTCATCCTATCGCAAGATGTGTGAAAAAAGGCAAAGTTTGGTTTGATTCTGGAATTGCACCTGTTGTGTTGTCGCATGCTGAAACCGTGGATACGCAAACTGTTTTAAAGCATCCAGTTGTCAAAGAAATCATGCCCATAGAAAAGGCCACTACGAGAATTCATTCTTTTAATGAGGGACAATTGATTGTCTTTCAGGTGTTTCATGGCATTATGGATGGGAAAGGGGTGTTGATGTTTATCAAAAACGTTTTCCATGCACTCAATGGAAGATCCCTAGAGGCCCTTAATTTCTGGGGTGATGAAGGCCAATTTATTAAACCTTTGATGGTAAATAAAAAGCCCTTTGATTTGAAATTTAGATACAATGGATTGTCGGAATACCGGAATCCCATGAACGGAGATTTTGATTTTAAACGTTTAACGATAAATACTTCCTACACCAATTTGGTACCCAAGTTATGCCGGATTTTTAGTCATTTGAGCGGTGATGCGAAATCGAAATGGATGATTCCCGTTGATATTCGCAGGCATAGAAGGGGCATTAAGGGGGATTCAAATTTGACATTGCCTATTTTTGTGTATACGGATAAAAATATGTCGGAAAAGGACATTGCCGGAGAGTATTTATATTCTTTGAAGGAAAATGAAGAGTTAAACATCAACAATGTGAAAATTTTTGGTGTTTCGGTGGGCGGTAAATTTGTTGGCCGATTATGGACAAAAGCCCTATTGTCCCTCCAGAATATAAAAGGGAAATTTGCGGTTTCCGGACTTTTTTCTTTTTTAGGGAAAGTGAATTTGGGGGACTTTTGCACGAAACATTTTGAGGCGGAGGAAATTTTCGCGATACCGCCGTACCAGCCGTTTGCGCCGTTTACCCTGATTGTTTTGAACTATGAAGATCGCACAGAATTGACAATATCCTATTCTACGGGGTATTGTGAAAATGATAAAATGGAGCAAACTTTGAAATTATTGAAAACAGCATTTGAAGATGGAATATCCTGAAATATTTGAAATTGTAAGTGAAACTTTGCGTGAGATTTTGGAACAGCCCGATGTGGTTGTAACGGATTCTACGAGTGCGGTTGACATCCCAGAGTGGGATTCTTTGCTGCATATCCAACTGATTTACCAACTGGAATTAAGGTTTAAAATACATTTCACGGCCGCGGAAATTGGTCATTTTGAAAATGTGCGGCAATTGTGTGAAGGTGTGAGTAAACGTTTATGACAGTTAAATGTCAATTTATTTGGATAGCAGAAACAGATCATAAAAAATCTAGAACAGCACTACCATATATAAACCTAAATAAACTGAGAACCCTAAATGTTAATCTGTTTGAAAAATCTCTCATTGTTTGTTTCTAGCACCAACCGGGATAATAAATAACTCACTGTTGATTCCGCTCCCTGATTTAGATTTACATTGTTCTCTTCAATGCCATCATAACATCCACCAGTACATGGATTGTAAACAATTTGGTTCAAATGATTGTTTCCAAGAAACCATTCAAAGGCTATTTTGATTTTATTGTAATATTTGTACTGAGCGAATACTTCGTTGAATTGATTCAATGCCAAAATTGTATATGCTACATCGATTGGCTGTTCTCCGCCAATATGTTGCTTGCTTGAACCATTTCTTCCATCGAGCCATTCTTGATTTGAAATAAGTTTAATACGATTGTTTACAAACGTTTTACTTAAAAGGAAATCAAATGTACTTATAGCAGTTTCTTTATATTCTTTTTTGTTGGTAGCCAAATAAGCGCATAACATGGCCTCAGGAATAACAGCATTAGCATAGGTTAAATAACTTTCATACCAATTCCAATTCTCGTTAGCCTCATGTTTATACATATTCAATAATTTTTCGGCCAACATAGATATAAATTCTACCTCTTTTTTATCTTCTTTTGATTTATCGGTTATGTTTTTTTGACGATTGTAGATTCCTTTGATGATAAACGAAATAGATCTTGTTGAATGGATTTGAGGAATATGAGGTATGTAGTTTTTGTAGGTCTTGTATGCAATGTCCGTTATATTCACGGGTAAAATATTTGATAGCGACAATACATGACCTAATGCCCATATTGCCCTGCCGTTTGAGTCGTCAAGATTGGTTTCGTTATTTTGTGCTGTAAACGTTTCATTTATAGATACATAATTCAGGAAATTCCCATTTTCTTGCTGACAAAACGCGATGAATTTTACATAAATTTCGATGTACCTGAGGTCTTCTTCGTCCCTTGTGATTTTAAAATGTGTCGACAATGCAATCAGTGCCCTTGAATTATCGTCTAGGGTGTAATCATGTTCCTTGCTGGGCATGTTGATATTGGAGAATTGTAATATTCCAAAGGAGGTTGTCATTTTCTTTAGATGGTCGAGATTAATTTTAGGGATTTTATATTCTAATTTTATGGGCTCATTGTGGTTGTCATTAAATAATTTCGCATGTAAAAGTGCTGAATTTTCCCACGCGGTATAGGCTATTTTTTGAATGGCCATTTCCCCCATTTTTTGTCGTAACTTTTCATTAGTCAATAAATTAATAACAGCTTCTGCCAGTTGTTCAGAGTTCTCAAAATCGATGATTACACCGGTATCTTCCGTTAAAATTTCCTTAGCGTGTGGAATTGGTGTAGAAATGATTGGGCAACCACAACTCAATGCATACGCGAAAGTTCCACTCACAGCTTGATGTTGATCTTTTGAAGTGAACAAATAGATGTCTGTAAGTTGCAAATATTCCAACAGTACTGGTAATGGAAGAAATTCATTGATAAACTTCACATGTGTTTCTAAATGAAGCTCTTTGATAATCATTTCCAATTTTTCTCGATAAATATCTCCTTCATTCTGTAATATTGAGGGATGTGTTTTACCGATGATTAAAAATAGGGTATTGGGGAAGTCCTCAATAATCATTGGCAATGAATACAATGTGGTTTCGATGCTTTTTCCAGAACTAATGAGTCCAAATGTAGACAATATAAATTTGTTCGCAAGTCTGTACTTTTCTTTTAAATTCATTTTCGATTCGTGAGGAACCAAATGTGTTCCATGGTGAATTATATTGATTTTTTCTTGATTTATGTGATAATCTTGTTTCAATAGGTTTGCTGAGTTTTGGGTCATGACAACCAATGAATTGCATTTTTTACTGATATTAATTACTTGATTGAGTAAGTGCGGGTTTGGATTTGGCAAAACGGTATGAAATACAACGATTTTTGTTTTATTAAGTCCCTGTAAAAAAGAATTTAATTCAATTTCATGGTTGTAAAACAGTCCAAATTCATGCTGAATCATCACAATTTGAATTTCAGAACTCAGGTTAATTTGTTTTTTTAGCTTATCAAAACCGTTGGATGTAAAAGTATTGAGTTTGTATTCGTATCCCTTAAATCGTGTTTTGTTTTTAGCTTTGTCGATGATTGGACAAGAAATTATGTTAAAAGTATCTTTAAATTTATCCTTCAGTGATCTGATTAAATCCTCCGAATAAGTGGCTATTCCACATTCTGTTGGCGGGAAAGTTGAAATGACTAGAATTCCAGTAGTCTTTGATTCTCTAGTTTGAATGCTGCTGTTTTTGATGATTCGCGCATTTTTTGCAGGGGGGGTGAGTGATTGTATGTTCATGATTTATGCTATGTTGATGAGTAATTCATTGAATAAGGATTGGAGATTCAATGTGGCGAGGGCAATTTTTTCATCTGCGGCACCATAATAAATATTCAGTGTGTCGTTGATAATTGTTGCCCCAGATGGAAAACAAACATTGTTTACTTCTCCATTTAATTCCCATGATTCTGTGGGAATAAAGAGTGGGTAGGGTAGTCTAGAAAGTACAATTTTGGGGTTTTCTAAATCGAGTAGTGCAGCACATGCGCAATAAACATAACCTCCAACGGTGTCGTGTACTCCGTGATAAATGAGCAACCAGCCATGTTCGGTTTCTATGGGAGGACAACCTCCACCAACATAACTGACCTCGTGGTAGTACATTGGTGAAAGTAGAATTTGATTTTGGAAGTTTAATAAATATGTTTGCCAAAAATGGGCATTTAAATCAGCAATTTCATTGATTGCCACAATTTGAATGTCGGGTTTGATTCTATGAATAAACCAAAATTTATTTCCAATTTTACGAGGAAAGAAAATTACATTTTTATCCCATAAATATGTTTTTTCAGCGATACCAGAATTTCTCATTCCCATGTGCCTGTTGAATCTACCGTATTTTTCATTGAGCAACATTTTAGCGCCCGCCATGTGGTTAAACTCATCGAATGTTATTTTAGGCACAATGACCCCAATTCGTTCGAATGTTTGTAAATCTTTACTCGTAGACAATGATCCTAACGCGTTATGTCCGTCATAAGCCGTGTAGGTTAGATAAAATTCATTCTCAATTTGCACAATTCGCGGATCTTCAATTCCATAGTTTTCTTCTTTGGTTTGGGGGATTAGAATAGGAGTATCGGATCTGAATTCCAATTCATTTTTTAAATTGAACCTAGCATACCCAATTGTCGAATAATTCATATCCGCAACGGCTCTATAAAACATGTGTATTTTTTGATTGTGAATAATCACTGCTGGGTTTAAAACACCGTATTTTTCAAACTCCAATGTTGTTTTGGAAAGCAGAATGCCTTTTTTGTAAATTGTTATCATGATTGAGAATAGTTAATTGAGAAATTTCTAAAAAAAGAAAGGATGAAGTAAAGCTAAAATAAGGTTACTTGATGCAAAGAAAATGCTGCAGAATAGGGTAGTTTTTTAATGAAATATCTGAATGACTACTTCCTTTGGTCTTTAGAAAGTCTAACCCACTATTCTACACCAAAGATAGGTAAAAAAACCAGGTTATTTTTTAATTTTGAAAGTTTAGCTTCGCGGTTTACACCTACGGTGGTTTACACCTACGGTGGTTGACGCCTGCGGCTGTTGACGCTTCGCTGTTTAAAATTCTTTGTTTTCATAAACTCTCATAAATATTCATAAACTTTCATAAACCCTCATAAACATTCATAAACCCTCCTTTTAATCTTCGTAATCCTCCTAATCCTCTAATCTTTTCTTATCTTTGTTTTATGAGGAAATTTGTTTTAATAGCAACAGTTGCCATTGCGGTGGTTGTATCTTTTTCATTTTCAATTGTTCCTGCGAGTACAAAGTTTGCGGGAATTTATCGTGGAACACAAGCGGCCTACTCCTTAAATGGGGTAAAGGTGCCCTCTATGAATTTTAAATTTGTGGTATCTGTTACAAATAACAATGTTACGATGACACAAACTCCTGCTGGAACTGAAACCGAAGAGGCTAGTACTGAGGAGGAAACTGAAACTACGCCATCGGCCGAATCGGGCGATAATGTGATCCGTTACAAAGGGACATACAAATTGGCTCATGACGGACAAGCGTATAAATTGACTTGTAATTTGGTGGAGTTGCCAAAAAAACTTTCCAATCCAATATATACATTGATTATTAATAAAAATACCTTTACGGGTAAATGCATCCCTGCATTGTCGGGTGAACCTGAGTTTGAAATTGCCAAAGCGGGTTATGTGAAAAAAGTGGGTATTCCTGAAAAAGTTGCCGCTGATTGCTCCGGTTTGGAGAAAGATTTGGAAGATTTTGAACGTGATCGCTATGCGAAATTCAATCCGCCGGTTGAGTGCAAATCAATATCTGTGAAGCATTTGAATAATTGTTTTTACGAACTCAATGCTGTGGTTATGGATCCTCAAAACAATAAAACCCGTAACGTTAAATTGAAATACAAGTTTGCCAAAGGAAACTGGGAAATTAGCAAATAACGGAAATTTTGTCTTGCCGTTGTCATCTTTCAATTTGGCTCATTTTCCATTTGGGGAAGTTACTTGAATTGGTTAAACTTGAAGATGATTTCAAATTTCTTTCAATCCAATACTTATTTTATCGATGAGAAGGTAAACCTATTCAAGTTTGCCAATGCTTATAAAATTTACAATGAAAACGGTGATCAACTTGGTCAGGTTGAGCAACGCCTGTCTTTTGGTGCTAAAATACTTCGCTTGCTTATTAGCAAAGCCATGTTGCCCTTTAAATTTGATATTGTGAATGCCAATGGGTCAGTTGAAGCTACCATCACCCGTGGATGGACATTCTGGATGACAAAAATTAACATCCTTGATGCCTCTGGTAATTTGGTTGGAAAAATCCGTCAAAAATTTGCATTCTTTAAAGCCACCTTCATCATTGAAACACCAGATGGAATTGAAATTGCCAAGATTGTGGGGGACTGGAAAGCTTGGAACTTTAGCATCACCGACAATACAGGATCAGAAATTGGAACCATTTCTAAAAAGTGGAATGGTGTGATGAAAGAAATGTTTACAACCGCCGACAAATATGTGGTAGATTTGATTCCTGCATACAACAATTCTACAACTCAAAAAATGGCGGTTTTAACAGCTGCTATTACCATTGATATGGTATTGAAGGAACGTAAATAATTCATAATGAATACAAAATTCTTTTCTAATAAAGTTAAAAATGCAATCATTTTGGTTGCATTTTTTTCGTTTGGCCAACACCTTGCGGTAGCTCAAAAAGCCAATGTCCCTCAAAAGAAAAAAACCGCTACCATTGGCAAGAAGAAACAGCCTGATTTTTTGGATTCTTTAAACGTTTATTTGAAAAAACAACCTGCCAAAATTGGGGTTTCTATGCAATTTATTCCTTACAATGATTCATTGGCCTACGCTCAAAACCCAAACCAGGGTGAGCTGAATCCCATTGATTACCATTTCAATGGAAACGATTCGTTCAAAATGATGAGCGTGGCAAAATTGCCTATCGGGATCTACGCAATGATGCTGGTAGAAGCTGGAAAGTTGAAACTGGATATGCCGTTATATATCGATTCAAGTGATTTAAAACGAGAGACTTATAGTCCTACCGTTGAAGGTAAAACAGCTCCTTTTACCATCACCCTGAAAGAGGCGTTGGAATCGTCATTGGGACTCAGTGATAACATCACCACCGACAAAATTATTGCCGCTGTGGGTGGCGTTGCCAATATCGATGATTTTTTACGGTCTATGGATTTTCCTGGTATACGTGTGAGAACAGCCTATAAGGATATGACAATCAATAATCTGTGGAAGAATTCAACCACGCCTCATGACATGAATCGCTTGCTTTTCCAATTTTATTACGGTTTGATTACCAATCCTGAGAGTTCAAAATTTATTTATGGAATTTTGAAAAACACCCCTACAGGACCTAAACGTTTAAGAGGTTTGTTACCTGTAACAACTGAGGTGGCACATAAAACTGGCACCTACTATAATGATGAGGTGATCCATGCAATCAATGATGTGGGATTTATAAAAACACCTTTGGGTTTGCTAATTATCAGTATCTTCGTAAATGATTCAAAACTGACACCAGAAGCAACTGAGTTGGTGATGGCAACAACCGTCGACCGCATTTGTAAAGGAATAGATCAATTGAATCAAAAAAACGCAAAAATCAGAAAATAAAACGCAAAAATGAATATTAAAAACTTAATTAAATGGACGCTTACTGCTTTGGTAGGACTTGTTTTCCTAGGAAGTGGATCTTTTAAATTGATGACCGTTGAAGGTTCAAAAGAAGCTGCTGAAACCTTAAAAATGGGTTTAGAAGTATCTTCATTGAAAATGGTGGCTATCGTTGAAATCTTTTCGGTGGTGCTATTCTTGATTCCAAGAACTGGTTTATTGGGATTCGGATTGCTTTCTGCCTATATGGGCGGTGCTATCGCTACACATTTAACCCATGGATTGCCAATTTTGGCTCCTTGCGTAATCTTGGCTTTCGTTTGGATCACCACGTTGGTGCGTTTTCCAGAGGTTGGACAAAGATTGTTCGCTAAGTAAGTTTGATTATTGGCTTATTGGCTTATAGGTTTATTGGCTTATAGGTTTATTGGCTTATTGGCTTATTGGCTTATAGGTTTTGGGGGAAATGTTAAATGGAAACTTTATAAACCCTCATAAATCCTCTAAATAAAAAAAAACCTTCAAAACGGAATTCATTTATTGGGTTCCGTTTTTTTTGTGTTCAACGTAAATGGTTGAATCAAAAATAAACTTCATAAACCCCCTAAACATTTATAACCTTCATGACCCATTTAATTTTGCCAATTCTTCTTGATTAAATAACCTTGATTTGATGATAAATCGCACGCCTAATGGGATTTCAAGAGAGAAGCTACTGCCTCTGCCGCTGACCACATCAAGGGTTAAATGAGTATGCTTCCAATATTCATATTGGTCTTTAGACATATAAAAAGGCTGACCTTCAACATATCCCAATAAAATATCAGATTCACCGATTCTGAATTCACCCAATTGAAAGCACATTGGTTGAGAACCATCGCAGCAACCACCGCTCAGATGGAACATTAGATTTCCCCAATTTAGCTGTAATTTTTCAATTAATTTGGAAGCTTCCTCTGTACAAGCCACTTTTTCTATTTGTAATTGATTTCTCATATTTGAAAAATGGAAGGGGAGTTATTCCCCTTCCATGAACGTTATTAAAAGAAACCTAATTTTTCTTTACTGTAAGAAATCAACATATTTTTAGTTTGGCGGTAGTGGTTTAACATCATTTTATGTGTTTCTCTGCCAAAACCTGATTTTTTATAACCACCAAAAGGAGCATGAGCAGGGTATGCATGATAGCAATTTACCCAAACTCTACCAGCTTGTATTGCTCTTGGCATTTGATATAACTCATGTGCATCTCTTGTCCAAACACCAGCACCTAAACCATACAATGTATCGTTTGCGATTTCCAATGCCTCTTCTACGGTTTTAAACGTAGTTACGGCAACTACAGGACCAAAAATTTCTTCCTGGAAAACACGCATTTTATTGTGTCCCTTTAAAATTGTAGGTTGAATATAATATCCATTGTTAAGTCCTATTTGTTCGGATGCTGAACCACCTCCGCAAAGTACTTCCGCGCCTTCTTCCTTCCCAATTTGTATGTAATTTAATATTTTCTCATATTGATCATTTGAAGCTTGTGCGCCCATCATGGTGTTTGAATCCAATGGATGACCTAATTTAATTGCCTTAGTTCTCTCAATGACACGGTTCATAAATTTTTCATAGATTGACTCATGTACCAATATTCTTGAAGGACAAGTGCAAACTTCACCTTGGTTTAAAGCAAACATGACAGCACCTTCTACACATTTGTCAAAAAATGCATCGTCTTCATCGGCTATACTAGGCATGAAAATATTAGGAGATTTTCCACCCAATTCCATGGTTACTGGTATTAAATTTTCACTCGCATATTGCATAATCAAACGACCAGTGGTTGTTTCACCTGTAAATGCCACTTTTTGAATTTTTGGAGATGTGGCCAATGGTTTACCAGCTTCTAAACCAAAACCGCTAACCACATTTAAAATACCAGCTGGTAAAATATCTTTAATCAAATCCATAAGTACCATAATACTCGTAGGAGTTTGCTCAGCTGGCTTCACCACTACACAACATCCAGCAGCCAAGGCAGGGGCAATTTTCCATGCAGCCATCAATAACGGGAAATTCCATGGAATGATTTGACCAACTACACCAATTGGTTCATGTAGATTGATACTCACAGTATTTGTATCATGTTCAGAAATTTCACCTTCATCTGCGCGAATCACACCTGCAAAATACCTAAAGTGATCTATGCATAAAGGCAAATCAGCTGCCATTGTTTCACGAATTGCTTTGCCATTGTCAACAGTTTCAACTTGAGCCAAATAACTCATATTTTCCTCAATTCTATCGGCTATCGCCAATAGTATTTTACTTCTTTCCGCAGCTCCAGTTTTAGACCATGTTTTGAATGCAATTTGCGCAGCATCAATTGCTTTTTCAATGTCTACGGCATTTCCTCTTGCCGCTTTAGAAAATACACGTCCATCAATTGGACTATGGTTTTCAAAATACTCTCCTGAATCTGGTGCTACCCAATTTCCACCAATAAAGTGGTCATACTTTTCCTTAACCGTTGGGAAATTAAAGTTGTTGTTGTTTGTCATAATTTTTCTTTTTTAGTAATTTTTCAAAGATTTGTTAACTTTTTAAACATAAACTACGCACACCATATCAAAAAGTAAACAAAAAGTATCATAATTGTAAAAACAGGATAAAAAACTCAATCTAAAACCACTAAATTGCCTCAGTCACGCTTATGAACGCTCAAATACTTACATCTATTCCAACTACGCCAGAATCGCAATTAAAAAACTTGGTTGAAAATAGAACTTCTATTGACTTAAGTCATTGCCAATTAAATGTTTTCGAAACGCATATAGCTGCAGAAAAGGTAGATTTGGTTTTTGATGATTTAGTTATTACAAGTATGTTAAAGGGGAAAAAAGTCATGCACTTGCCAGGTAAAAGTAGTTTTGATTACTTTCCAGGAGAATCGGTAGTTGTTCAACCGGGTGAAAAAATGACAATTGATTTTCCCGATGCTACGGCAATTGATCCTACGCAGTGTATTGCATTGGCAATTTCAAAAGATGAAATTCAAACCACAATTAATTACTTAAATGAGCACTTCCCTCGAGAAAAAGAGACCATCGATTGGCAGTTAAATCAAAATCATTTTCATTTATCCAATAACGTAGATTTGACGGATATACTCAATCGAATGATAAAAATTGGCGTTTACGATAAATCTAAAGAAAAAGATTTCTTGGCCGATTTAACGCTCAGAGAATTGCTTGTTCGTTTAATGCAAACACAGGCAAGATCTATTTTCGATTCCCAATGGTATCAACTTTCTAATAATAACCGTTTTGCTCACGTGATTCGATTTATCAAAGAAAATATTACTGAAAAAATTGACGTAGATTTACTCTGTGAAAAAGCATGTATGAGCCGACCGAATTTCTTTCGAAAATTTAAAGAAACGTTTGGAATTACACCCGCTGAATTTGTTTTTGAAGAAAAAATCAAACTCGCTAAGCAAAAGTTAAGCACAGGTGAATTCACCGTAAGTGAAATTTGTTTTATGTTGGGCTTTCAAAACTTAAATCATTTTATTCGCGCATTCAAAACAAAGCAAGGTATCACACCGAAACAATTTCAAATGAAATATCATTCTCACCAATTAAAATAACCCATGTCTGCATACCATAAAATTAATTCGCTACAAGATTATCATCTGCAATATCAAAAAAGTATCGAAAATCCTGAAGAATTTTGGGATCAAATTGCCAAAACGTTTACTTGGCAGAAACCGTATACGAAAATATTAGAGTGGAATTTTCAACATCCTTCTATTCAATGGTTTGCAGATGGTGAATTGAACATCACTGAGAATTGTTTGGATCGTCATTTGGCAACAAAAGGCAATCAGACGGCTTTTATTTTCGAACCCAATCATCCCTCGGAAAAAACAAGGACCTATACGTATTCAGAACTGCATCAAGAAGTGATGAACTTCGCTCAAGTGCTTTTGAATCAAGGAGTTAAAAAACGAGATAGGGTATGTATTTATATGGGAATGGTGCCGGAATTGGCCATTGCTGTGCTTGCATGCGCCCGCATTGGAGCTATTCACAGTGTGATTTTTGGGGGATTTAGTGCCCAAAGTATCACCGATAGGATCATTGATGCCCAATCGGAATTTGTGATTACCCAAGATGCCGCTTTCCGTGGAAATAAGGTTATCCCTCTCAAACCGGTTATTGATGATGCACTCCTACAGTGCGATTTTGTACAAAAAGTAATCGTTCTTACCCATGCCAAAGAACCTGTGAGCATGCTCAAAGGTCGCGACGTTTGGTGGGAAGAAGAACTTGCCACGGTGGGCAAAGCCAATGTCCCTCCTGCAAAAATGAACGCCGAAGATCCGCTCTTCATTTTGTATACTTCAGGCAGCACCGGAAAGCCCAAAGGGGTGGTGCATACCTGCGGTGGATATATGGTTTGGGCGAACTATACCTTTGAGCAAGTGTTTCAATATCAAGAGGATGAAGTGCATTTCTGCACCGCAGATATCGGTTGGATAACAGGACATTCTTATATTGTGTATGGTCCGCTGTTGGCCGGAGCAAAATCTTTACTTTTTGAGGGAATTCCTACATTTCCGGATCACGGAAGAATGTGGGACATTGTTGAAAAGCACAAAGTGAATATTTTATATACTGCACCCACTGCCATTCGCAGCTTGATGGGTTTTGGAACCGATACTTTTGAGGGACGTGATTTCGCTTCGCTCCGAGTATTGGGAACCGTTGGTGAGCCCATTAATGAAGAAGCTTGGAATTGGTACGATGTGAATGTGGGACGTGGAAACTGTCCGATTGTTGATACCTGGTGGCAAACCGAAACCGGCGGTGTGATGATTTCCAATTTGGCAGGAATTACTCCATCGAGACCAGCTTGGGCCACTTTGCCGTTGCCCGGCATTCAACCCATTTTGGTGGATGAAAAAGGCAATGAAAATACCGAAATAAATCCTGAAACAGGATTTATACATGGCAATTTGTGTATCAAATTTCCGTGGCCAGGGATGTTGAGAACCACTTATGGCGATCATCATCGCTGCTATACCAACTATTTTGCAACCTACGAAAATATGTATTTCACCGGTGATGGTGCCTACCGAGATACCGATGGAAATTACCGCATTACTGGTAGGGTAGACGATGTTTTGAATGTGAGCGGACACCGAATTGGGACAGCTGAGGTTGAAAACGCAATCAACATGCACGTTGGGGTGGTAGAAAGCGCAGTGGTTGGATATCCGCACGATATCAAAGGACAAGGAATCTATGCATTTGTGGTGTGTACAGACCATACCCACGACAAAGATTTAGTGAAACGCGATATCAATGAAACGGTTAGCCGTTTAATTGGTCCTATCGCCAAAGCCGATAAAATTCAAATCGTTTCTGGCCTACCCAAAACGCGCAGTGGCAAAATTATGCGCCGCATTTTACGCAAAATTGCCGAAGGCGAATTGAACAACCTCGGAGATACCAGCACCCTGTTAGATCCAGGAGTGGTTGAAGAGATACTTAAAGGTTTATAAAGGTTTATGAAAGTTTATAAGGGTTTATGAGGGTTTATAAAGGTGAGTAATTAGAAGGTTTATGAATGTTTATAAACGTTTATAAAAGTTTATAAAAACAGCCGCAGGCGTCAACCACGAAGTGTAAACAGCCGAAGGCGTCAACCACCGCAGGTGTAAACTACCGCAGGTGTAAACAGCCGCAGGCGTTAACCACCGCAGGTGTCAACAGCGAAGCGCAGCGCAGCAAGCAATAAAATGGAACATTTAAGCATATTTATAGCATTGGCCTTTGTGGCGGAAATACTGGGAACGGTAGGCGGGTTTGGGTCGTCGTTGTTTTTTGTGCCTATTGCTAGTTATTTCATTGACTTTCATTCTGTTTTAGGGATAACCGCGTTGTTTCATGTGAGCAGCAACTTGACGAAAATTGCGATGTTTCGACATGGGTTCGACAAGAATATCATCGTTTGGGTGGGTGTTCCTGCGGTTGTTTTTGTGGTTGTTGGGGCTTATTTGAGTCGTTTTGTAGACACCAAATCTCTAGAGAAAATCCTTGGATATTTCCTCATTGGCATCAGTGTGATATTTTTTATTTTCAAGAAAATCAAAATTGAACCCAACCGCAAAAATTCACTGTTGGGAGGAATATTTTCAGGTCTAGCTGCCGGGTTATTGGGCACCGGAGGTGCAATCAGAGGACTTACATTGGCCTCGTATCAATTGAAGATCGAGGTGTTTATAGCAACGTCGGCGGTTATTGATTTGGCCATAGATTCATCTCGGGCAGTGGTATATTCGTTGAATGGGTATGTCCACCTGCACGATTTGTATTTAATTCCCATCCTTTTGGTGGTGAGCATTTTAGGGACATTGGTGGGGAAGAAGATTTTATCAAAAATTTCCGAAGAAAAGTTCAAGATGATTGTGCTGGGAATGATTTTCTTAACGGGAATAATCAGTTTATTATAAGTTTACACTTCGTGGTTTACGCCTGCGGCGGTTTACACTTCGTGGTTTACGCCTGCGGCGGTTTACACTTCGTGGTTGACGCTGCGCTGTTGACGCCTTCGGCTGTTTTTATAAACTTTTATAAAACTTAAACTTTTTAATTACTCACATTAATTTGATATTTCTGCAACAAACCGGGTAGGCCGTCTACGGAGAAGCGGGCTTTTTTGATGCGGTTTTGGTCGGGGTCGAAGGCGTAATTCACGGCATTTCGGAAATCGGCTTTTTCGAGGTTGGTATCGAGGAAGGTTGCTGCAAGCAGGTCGCACCCATCGAAATTTGCTTCGGTTAAATCGGCTGCTGAGAAGTCGACTTCCCTCAAATTACAATTTTTAAAATTCATTTTTTTGAGGGACATACGGTAGAAGGTGCAGAGTTGGAGGTTGCAATTGCTAAACTGCACTGAAAAGAGGAAATCAGTGTGAAGTTTGAATTGTAGTCCTACCATTTTGCATTCATCGAATCTGGCGTCTCTAAAGGCGGTGGTTGCGATGTTGGCGCCGGTGAGGTTGCATTTTGTGAAGGTACATTCGGTGAGCTGAATGCCACAAAGGTCAACGTCGGTGAAGTTGCAATTGATGAAGGAACAGACTTCGTATTCGCCAATTTGTGGCGGGTTGAGGGCGAAGTCGACATTTTCAAACACTTGATCGTAGGCAACAGATTCCATTGTGCAAAGATAGGGGGAATAGGGTTGAGAGTTTAAAGTTTAGAGTTTAAAGTTTATGGGGGTGAAGGGGCATGGAAAACGCATTAAAAGTATTTATAAATAAAACAATAAGAATTAGTTAGGGGAGTTTGGTGAATTATTTTCAATTATTATTTGCAAAAGACTAAAAAGTAGCGTATTTTTGCAGTCCTTTTGAAGGAAAGGAGAGATGGCAGAGCGGTCGAATGCGGCGGTCTTGAAAACCGTTGACTGTAACAGGTCCGGGGGTTCGAATCCCTCTCTCTCCGCTGGAAACATTTTCATTTTGTTTCATTTACTTTGAAACCGTTGTTATTCAACGGTTTCTTTGTTTTATATGGTTTCCATTTGTTTCTACAAATACCATAAAAAGCGTCTTAACCGTTTCAATTTCAAAAAAATTAGTTTCAGTGACAAAAATTGGAACCCTGATTTTTCAAGTTTTTAAAATTCAATCACTTGTAAAAACTAGGTTTTTTTTAAGTTCTGAGACCTATTTAGATTCGAAACCTGAGACCTATGATACTAAATACTTGCTCTGTAAAATTTTTCCTAGACAATGCTAGAGAAAAACACGATGGTTTTGCCATCTTTTGTCGCATTATCGCTAACCGTAAAAAAGCCGAATTTAAAATTGGTTTTAATTGTCATCTCAAGGATTGGGATGAACATTTGTGTAAACCGAAACCAAAGGGAAATGACGCATTGATCAAATTAGCAGAGATCAACC
>JACCDI010284597.1_pt1 | contig 21038 bp, 18 predicted proteins | sample 7442791 | NCBI WGS metagenome assembly JACCDI01 (sample SAMN15323434, study PRJNA562643) | freshwater metagenome | isolation source: river surface water | place: USA:Blue River Watershed | collected 2017-08-15
GCGATACCAAAACCTTCACAACTCAGCTAGTAGGCCAGCAAGAAGGCGAAACCGGAGATGTTGAAATTGTGGTTAAGGCTGTCAAGGAACGCGAACTTCCAGCTCTTGATGATTCTTTTGCGAAGTTGGCATCTGAATTCGACACTGTTGCAGAACTTCGCGCAGACTTTACAGAGCGACTCAAGCGAATTAAGACGCTGGAACAAGGGGCTCAGGCACGCGATCTATTGGTAGAGAAGCTCTTGGCAGATCTTGATATTCCAGTTCCAGATGACATTGTTCTTGAAGAAGTGAATGCTCACCTTGAAGGTGAAGGTCGCCAAGATGATGCAGAGCATCGCGCGGAAGTAGATGGACAGGTTCGTTCATCAATCAAGTCTGATTTCTTATTTGACTCGATCATTAAGGCTGAAGATATTCAAGTAAATGAAATTGAATTAACCGAATATCTCATTCGCATGTCACAGCGTTATGGAATGGGCCCAGAGCAATTTGCTCAGGAACTTCAAAAGGCTGGTCAGATCAGCCAGGTAGTTGCTGAGGTAACTCGTGCAAAGGCGCTTGCCGCAGTTTTGGGACGAGTATCTGTTGTCGACAAATCTGGCAACAAGGTAGACCTTGAAGCGCTTCGACCAGCGCAGCCTGCAGAAGTTCAGGCCGCTGACGAAGCTGCACAAACCAACGAGCAGTAGCCTTTAGCCGTAAGCGAACATCGCCGGTTTTGGGGGCAATCTCCCCAATTTGGGAAGCATTTTGCTGTCGCGGTTGTTAAGGTCACTACTGAAGAAATCGATCGGAAGGATGAACTGTGGATTTTCTTAACCCACTGGATAACACAGCTGTTGCTCGCTCGGCTGGTACTGAGCTTGCTGGGCTTAATGACCAGATTTATAGCCGTTTGCTCCGCGAACGCATCATCTTCCTTGCCGGCGAAGTAAGAGACGAGATGGCCAACGCTATTTGTGCGCAGATGTTGCTACTTGCTGCTGAAGATCCTGAGAAGGATATTTATCTTTACATTAATTCCCCTGGCGGTTCTATCACTGCAGGAATGGCAATTTACGACACCATGCATTACATCAAGAATGATGTTGCAACAGTTGCAATGGGAATGGCTGCATCAATGGGCCAGTTCTTGCTTACAGCTGGTCAACCAGGAAAGCGTTATGCGACTCCACATGCTCGCATCTTGATGCATCAGCCTCTAGGTGGAATCGGTGGAACAGCTACAGATATTCGTATTCAGGCAGAACAGATGGCAATCACAAAGCAGACGATGTCTGAACTCAACGCCAAGCACACAGGTCAACCTCTCGAAAAGATTATCGCTGATTCAGATCGTGACAATTGGTTTAACGCTAAAGATGCGTTGGCATATGGATTTATCGATCACATTGCCACAAATGATGGCCAAATTGCGGGAGGTAAGAAGTAATGAAAAACATTCAGGAAATTACCAATCGCTACGTTCTTCCAACAATCGAAGAAAAGACAGCGTACGGTTACAAGCGCTTAGACCCTTACACAAAGCTCTTCGAAGAGCGCATCATCTTCTTGGCTCAGGCTATTGATGACACGGTCGCCAATGACGTCATGGCGCAACTACTCACCCTCGAATCCATGGATCCAGATCGTGATATTTCTATCTACATCAACTCTCCAGGTGGTTCATTTACAGCGCTCACTGCAATTTATGACACTATGCAATTCGTACGCCCTGATATCACCACAATCTGTCTAGGTCAGGCTGCTTCAGCTGCTGCGATCATTCTTGCTGGTGGAACAAAGGGAAAGCGCTATGGTCTCGAGCATTCTCGTATCTTGATTCACCAACCATCTTCTGAAGGTGGCGGACAGGCATCAGATATCGAAATCCAAGCGCGCGAAATCATGCGTATGCGTGGTCTTCTCGAAACAATGCTTTCGAAGCATTCCAATCGCTCAGTTGAGCAGATCGGTGCGGATATCGAACGCGATAAAATTCTTACCGCTGCAGAAGCAGTTGAGTACGGATTAATCGATAAGGTTATGGCTTCACGAAAGGCCAAGCCTTCCGTCTAAAATTTTAGAAAGCGAGCCCGGCGAGAAATGTTGAAGAAATATTTCGAACCGGGCTCTCTCTTTGCCAATCGCTCGTATAGAAACCTTTGGATCTCAACGGTATTAACGATTGTGGCTATGACAGCCTTTCCAATCGCGTTAGCCATCTCGGTTCTTGATGCGGGCGGCAGCGCAACAATTCTTGGACTTATCTTGGGTGTTCGTATAGTCGCAGGAGTTTTATTCGCACCTGTTGGTGGTGTTTGGGCTGACCGCTTACCGCGTAGAACCGTGCTGATTGCTGCAGATGGCTTTAGGGCAGTCATCGGCAGCATCGTTATCTTCGCCGAACCTGAATCAATCTCTTTCTGGATCCTCGGATTAATCGTGTTTTTAATGGGCGTGAGTGATGCATTCGGCGGCCCGGCAGTTGGTGCGATTATGCCGAGCATCTTGCCTGATCATTTACTTCCTGCCGGCAATGTAATGCGAGGAATTGCAACAAAGGGTGGAACTATCGCTGGACCCGGGATCGCAGGAGTTCTTATCGTTTCCTTCGGTACGCATGTGACATATATAGCCACATCGCTCTTTTTCCTATTGGGCGCCGCGATGCTCTTTCGCGTTACTGAAAATAGAGATTCCATCGCAGAGAGAGAACCAGAAAAGTTTTTTCATGAAATAAAAGAGGGCTTGCGAGTAGTTTGGTACTACAAATGGATTGCAGCCATGATCGTCATGGCAACATTCCAATTGTTAATGGTTGTTGGCGTTGAAAATGTTCTACTTCCCGTTATCACTAAGCGGGATTTTGGAACCGCAGCTGTGTATGCAACTGCCGCCGCCCTGTTCAGCGCCGGTGGATTGATTTCGGCGATTATCAGCATCAAATTAAAGATCAAGAACCCAGGCTTGGTAGCGGTAGTTGTGTGGGGACTTTTCATCTTTGCTCCACTCTCGCTGGCATTTCCAACCTCACGCGAAATCATTTTCATCGCCTACTTCCTTGCCGGTTTCTCAGTTGGGCCTTGGGAAGCGTTCTGGTTTACCACTGTGCAGCGTGAAGTTCCGGCTGAATATCAGGCGCGTGTATTCAGCATTGATTACATGGGAACAGTGGGGCTACTACCACTCGGCATGGCGCTAGCTGGACCTATGGCTGATTTGCTTGGCGAAAGGCCACTGCTGATTGGCGTCTCAATCTTCCATCTACTTATCTGTGCCGTTGTGCTTCTTGTACCTGGCGTTAAGGAGATGAAGTCAGGCCTGCCTCCATATGCACCAAAAATTCGCGATTCTTCTATGGGCGAACAGAATTAAGGCTCATTTAGAACACATTTTTTAGGCGTAAAAACTACTCTTTACCTATGTCTACACGTATCGGTGAAGCTAATGATCTGCTCAAGTGCTCTTTCTGCGGCAAAACTCAGAAGCAAGTAAAGAAGTTAATTGCAGGACCAGGCGTTTACATTTGCGACGAGTGCATCGAGCTTTGTAATGAAATCATTGTCGAAGAACTCTCTGAGGCGGCATCACTTGGACTGAGCGAACTCCCTAAGCCTCAAGCAATATTTGAATTCCTTGATCAATATGTCATCGGACAGAATCGAGCAAAGAAGTCGCTCTCTGTCGCTGTCTACAATCACTACAAGCGCGTGCAGTCGGGTGACACTCGTGGAGACGATGGAATCGAACTTGCGAAATCAAACATTCTGCTTTTAGGTCCAACCGGTTGCGGTAAGACTCTTATGGCGCAGACTTTGGCGCGTATGCTCAACGTTCCTTTTGCAATTGCAGATGCAACCGCCCTAACCGAGGCAGGTTATGTTGGTGAAGACGTTGAAAATATTCTTCTCAAACTCTTGCAAGCTGCAGACTACGATGTGAAGAAGGCAGAGACCGGAATCATCTATATTGATGAAATCGATAAAGTTGCTCGCAAAGCTGAAAACCCATCCATTACGCGCGATGTCTCTGGTGAAGGTGTTCAGCAAGCGCTTCTCAAGATAATTGAAGGAACTGTTGCCTCAGTTCCTCCTCAAGGTGGACGTAAGCACCCACATCAGGAATTTATTCAAATTGATACAACAAATGTTCTCTTCATTGTTGGTGGAGCTTTTGCTGGCCTAGACAAAATCATTGAGGCGCGTAGCGGTACATCTGGCGTAGGTTTCGGCGCCGAACTGCAGACTTCAGAAGATAAGAACCGCAAAGATATTTTTGCCGACGTCATGCCTGAAGATCTTCTCAAGTTTGGGATGATTCCAGAATTTATTGGTCGACTTCCAGTGCTTACTAGTGTTGAACAACTGGATAAGCCAGCGCTCATGCAGATTCTGACCGAACCTAAGAATGCCCTTGTGAAGCAATATCAGAAGCTCTTTGATTTAGATGATGTGGAACTTGAGTTCACTCCTGACTCACTTGAAGCGATTGCAGATCTTGCACTTAAGCGCGGTACCGGTGCACGTGGCTTGCGTGCAATCATGGAGTCAGTTCTCCTTAGCGTTATGTATGACGTACCAAGCCGAAGCGATATCGCAAAGGTTGTTATCGAAAAGGCATGTATCGAAGATGGTGCAGCGCCTACGCTGATAAACCGCACTGGTGATATTCCTAAGCGCACTTCTCGTCGCGAGAAGTCCTCTGAGGAGAAAAGCGCTTAAAAAGTAAACTAGAATCCGTTCCATGTCCTCCAATAAGCGCGAACTCGCGTCGTCATTTGTACCTGGCGATATTGAAGGCCCGCTATATAAAAAATGGATTGAAGCAGGATATTTCACTGCCGACGCTAATTCCTCAAAAGAACCTTTCACGATTGTTATTCCTCCACCAAACGTCACGGGTAATTTACATATTGGTCACGCCCTAGATCAGACGCTGCAGGATTGCCTCACTCGCCTCAAGCGCATGCAAGGCTTTGAAGTTCTCTGGTTACCTGGAATGGATCATGCTGGAATCGCGACACAGAACGTTGTTGAAAAACAATTGGCAGCACAGGGTCTTTCGCGGCATGACTTGGGGCGAGAAGATTTTGTAAAAAAGGTTTGGGAATGGAAAGCCGAATCTGGTGGTCAAATTCTTGGTCAGATGAAGCGACTTGGCGATTCTGTTGACTGGTCTCGCGAAGCATTTACGATGGATGAAAATCTTTCAGCTGCAGTGTTAACAATATTTAAGAAACTCTTTGACCAAGGTCTTATCTATCGCGCAGAACGAATTATTAACTGGTGTCCACGCTGCCTCACCGCCCTTTCTGATATCGAAGTTGAACACCATGATGATGAAGGCGAATTCGTTCAAGTGCGCTATGGCGATGGTGAACAAAGCATCGTTGTTGCGACTACTCGTGCTGAGACCATGATGGGGGATGGTGCAGTTGCTGTTCACCCTGATGATCCTCGTTACAAGCACATGATCGGCACAGAAGTCTTACTCCCGCTAGTAAATCGCATGATCCCGATCATCGCCGATGAACTAGTTGACCCTGAATTCGGTACCGGCGCTGTAAAAGTCACTGCAGCGCACGATCCAAATGACTTCGAGATGGCCATGCGACATAACGTGCCTTTCGTAGTGATTATGAACGAGCACGGCGTTATGGATGGAACTGGCACCGAATTTGATGGCATGGATCGGTTCGAAGCCCGAGTTGCAGTTGTTGCAAAACTAAAAGAGCTGGGTCGCATCGTCGCAGAAAAACGTCCTTATGTTCATGCTGTTGGTCACTGTTCTCGATGCGATACAACTGTTGAACCACGACTATCAAAGCAGTGGTTTGTAAAAGTTGCGCCACTTGCAAAAGCGGCTGGTGATGCAGTTCGTGATGGCCGCGTCAAGATTGAACCCCAAGAGCTAGCACCACGCTACTTTGAATGGGTAGATAACATGCACGACTGGTGTATTTCTCGCCAACTATGGTGGGGACATCGCATTCCTGTTTGGTATGGACCAAATGGCGAAACAATTGTTGTCGGCCCTGGTGAAAAAGCACCGGCGGGTTATTCACAAGACCCAGATGTTCTTGATACCTGGTTCTCTTCTGCATTGTGGCCATTCTCGACTTTAGGTTGGCCTCACGACACTGCAGATGTAAAGAAGTTCTATCCAACCAGTGTGCTGGTTACTGGCTATGACATCTTGTTCTTCTGGGTTGCACGCATGATGCTCTTTGGTTTATTTGCAATGGACGACGTCCCACCATTCCACACGATTGTTCTCCACGGACTTGTTCGTGATCAATTTGGAAAGAAGATGTCTAAGTCGCGCGGCAATGTAGTCGATCCACTCGAATTTATCGATAAGTATGGCGCCGACGCACTTCGATTCACGTTGGCACGCGGTTCAAACCCGGGTAAAGATCAGGCACTTGCCGAAGATTGGATTGCCGGATCACGAAATTTTGCTACCAAGCTCTGGAACGCAACACGCTTTGCCATGATGAATGGTGCAACTACTGATGGTCCGCTTCCCGCTCAGAGTTCGTTATCAGCGATAGATTCATGGATTCTTTCGCGCCTTAGTGAAACAACCACCGAATACACCGCGCTTTTAGAAAGTTACGAGTTTGCACGCGCCTGCGAGACGATTTATCACTTCGCTTGGGATGACCTCTGTGATTGGTATCTCGAACTTTCAAAAGAGGCTTTTGTATCCGGTAATGCTGTCGCTTCACAGCGTGTACTTGGACATGTCCTCGACACCTTATTCCGCCTGTTGCATCCAGTGATGCCATTTATTACTGAAACTCTCTGGACTACATTGACCGGTCAGGAAACTCTTGTCACGGCTGCGTGGCCGATTGCAGAATCAGGCCATGTTGATAAGAAATCTGAGCTGCTGATTGCAGAACTTCAGAAGATAATTACTGAAGTGCGTCGCTTCCGAAACGATCAAGGGGTAAAGCCCAGCCAAAAAATTCCAGGTCGATTCATTGCTCCCGCTGATGTGACTGCATATTCATCCGCAATGGCATTCCTCCTGAAGCTTGAGCTCACCGATTTCACACCAAGTGCTTCGGTTGAAATAGGTGCCATGAAAGTCGAACTCGATTTATCAGGCACAGTAGATGTAGTCGCAGAGCGCGCTCGACTAGAAAAAGACCTAGCGACCGCACAAAAGGATTTGAAGACCGCCGAAGTCAAGCTCAACAACGAAGGCTTCATGGCGAAAGCACCCGCTGCTGTTGTTACTGAAATCAAAGAACGTCTTGCAGCAACAAGCGCTGACATAGAGCGCATCACTGCTCAACTTGCTGCGCTTAAATAAATGGAAAAATTTTCAGCAGATGATGCAGCGCGCGTAGCCGCTATTGAGGAAGCGCTGCTCAAGCGTTGGCCAGAAACACGTATCGAACCCACTCTTGAAAGAATTGCAGCGCTGGTCGATATTTTGGGTTCGCCGCAACTTACTTATCCAACGATCCACATCGGTGGTACGAATGGAAAAACCTCCACATCTCGCATGATTGATTCGCTGCTCTTTGAGATGGGATTGCGAACCGGTAGGTTCACTAGCCCACATCTTGAAAGTTTCCTGGAGCGGATCGCCATCAATGGTGAGTCAATCGCACCAAGTGAAATCATTTTTGCTTACAACGACATCGCTGCCTATCTCGAGCTGATGGACTCAAAATTCAAAGATCCAATCTCTTTCTTTGAAGCAATCACCGCTCTCGCTTTCGTCGCATTTGCAGAGCACCCAATTGATGTTGGCGTTATCGAAGTTGGAATGGGTGGGCAGTGGGATGCAACCAATGTTGTCGATGCGGATGTGTCAGTGATAATGCCTATTGGTCTTGATCATACTGAGTACCTTGGTGAGACATTGACTGAAATCGCACAAACCAAGGCAGGCATTATTAAAGAGTCAGGATTTGTCGTCATGGCACATCAGGAGCCAGAGAGTGCCGTAGAGCTTCTGAAACAAGCGGCTGCAGTCGGCGCAGATATTGCGCGTGAGGGCGTTGAATATTCAGTCATCTCGCGCGCTGTTGCGGTGGGCGGACAACTCGTGACGATTCAAGGCATAAAAGAAATTTACTCGGACATATTTATCCCACTCCATGGAAAGCACCAGGCTTCTAATGCAGCTGCCGCCCTGGTCGCAGTCGAAGCATTTTTCGGCGATCAAGATCTCGATATAGAGGCTGTGCGAGCAGGTTTTGCCAATGTTCAATCACCAGGACGCTGCGAAATTGTTCACCGTGATCCAACAATAATCATTGATGCTGCACATAATCCACATGGCGCGGCTGCCATCGCTGAAACTATTCAGAGCGAATTTACTTTTGACGAGGTTATTGGAATTTTTGCTCCCATGGGAGATAAAGATGTTCGCGGAATATTGCTCGAGCTCGAGCAAGTGATGGATTCAGTAATAGTCACTACCAATTCGTCCCCACGAGGAATGAAAGTGGACGAACTAGAGAAAATTACTCGTGAAATATTTGGCCATGAAAGAACTTTCTCGGCGCCCAATTTAAGCGAAGCGATAGATAAAGCCGTAAAAGACACGGTAAGACCCTTGAGCGACGATTCCCTTGGAATTCTGATTACTGGTTCGGTTGTGTCAGTGGGAGAATCCCGCTCCATTATTCGTAAGAGATTCGCAAAGGAGTCACAGTAATGCGCATGCTGGGATCATCTGTACTAATTATGGAAGTTTTCATTATGGGCTTTGCGATGCTTCTCGCAAAAGATAATCACGGTTCTTCGGCAATCATTGCGGGAACTGCAATTGCGCTATTGATGTTGCTCACACCGGGGCTTCTCAAGAAGCGGATTGGTTGGGTTGTGGGATCGCTTTTGCAAGCAGCAATGATTGGATACGCAGTTTTTGTCCCATCAATGGCCTTTGTGGGGGCGCTTTTCGGTGGACTTTGGATTGCAGCCATCGTTGTCGGACGCAAGGGTGAGGCAGCCCGGGCTGCGCTCATGGCTTCGCAGACTCCAAACCCCTAATAGACTGCACCGGTGAGCACCGAAAAGACACTCGTCCTAGTTAAGCCAGATGGCGTAGCACGCGGCTTGGTTGGCGAAGTCATTGCTCGTATCGAAGCCAAGGGTTACAAAATCTCTGCGCTTCGAATGTTGCAAGCAGATCGTGCGCTACTTGAAAGACATTATTCAGAACATCAAGGCAAACCATTCTTTGAACCACTTGTTGAATTTATGATGTCTGGTCCAATCGTTGCCCTCGTTGCCGAAGGCAACCGAGTCATCGAAGGTTTCCGTTCACTTGCCGGTGTTACTGATCCGACGGTGGCGGCTCCTGGAACCATAAGAGGCGATCTAGCTCGCGATCAAGGAACGAAAGTTGTTCAAAATATTGTTCACGGATCTGATTCACCCGAATCAGCAGCACGTGAAATTGCAATCTTCTTCGAAGGGAAATAAATGTCTAACAGAATGTCCTTCATTGGCCGCGATATGGCCGTGGATCTAGGAACTGCAAATACTCTCGTTTATGTACGAGGCCGTGGCATCGTGCTTAATGAGCCATCAGTTGTTGCAGTAAACCAAGATACTGGCGGAATTCTTGCAGTTGGACTTGAAGCTAAGAAGATGATTGGCCGTACACCGGGCAACATTGTCGCTATTCGTCCTCTTAAAGACGGTGTAATCGCTGACTTTGATACAACCGAGCGAATGCTCCGTTACTTTATTCAGAAAGTGCATCGCCGCAGTTATCTAGCCAAGCCACGTATTGTCGTCTGCGTTCCATCAGGTATTACTGGTGTTGAACAACGCGCAGTTAAAGATGCCGGTTATGCAGCAGGCGCACGTAAGGTTTACATCATTGAAGAACCTATGGCAGCTGCAATCGGTGCAGGGCTACCAATACACGAACCAACCGGAAATATGGTTGTTGATATCGGTGGCGGAACAACAGAAGTCGCAGTGATTTCGCTAGGTGGAATCGTTACCGCGCTCTCGATCCGCATCGGCGGAGATGAGCTTGATCAATCAATTATTAACTGGACTAAGCGCGAATATTCACTCCTTCTCGGTGAGCGCACAGCTGAAGAAATCAAGATGGCGATTGGTTCTGCCTACCCACTTCAAGGCGAAAACGATGCAGAAATTCGTGGTCGAGATCTTGCAACTGGTTTACCAAAAACCATCGTCGTCACTGCTGCCGAAATTCGGAAAGCGCTGGAAGAGCCTGTAAATCAGATTGTGAATGCAGTGAAAGCAACTCTTGATAAGTGCCCACCTGAACTCTCTTCAGATCTCATGGATCGTGGAATTGTTCTTACTGGTGGAGGTGCACTACTTAAGGGCCTAGACGAGAGACTTCGCAAAGAAACTGGAATGCCTATCCACATCGCTGATCGACCACTCGATGCAGTTGTTGAAGGTTCAGGCAAGTGCATTGAAGAGTTCGAAGCCCTTGAGAAGGTTTTGATCTCTGAGCCTCGCCGGTAGGTAAAGCCAAGTGCGCTACGGCGGCGACAACCGTGGTCGCCTATTAATCATCGTTCTTCTTGTCACGTCACTATTTCTGATCACTCTTGATTTAAGAGGCGTACAAGTCATTGATGGTTTGCGCTCTGGAACTCAAACGGCAATTACTCCAGTTCAAAAAGCAGGTTCCTGGTTAGTCACCCCATTTCGCAATTTCCTTTCTGACGTAACGAATTTGGGGCGAACCCGCAGCCAAATTGAGAGACTAAAAGAAGAGAACGATAAATTGCGTTTGACTCTGCAGAATCGCAAAAATGCAGATGCCTTACTGCAACAGTTGAAAAGCGTTTTAGATTTGGCTGGAACCGCCCGCTACAGAGTAGTTGCAGCAAAGGTAATTTCGCAGGGTTCTTCGACATCGTTTACTCAGACAATTACCATCGATGTTGGATCCAACTCGGGCGTGCGTAGCAATATGACTGTGCTCTCAGGATTTGGGCTAGTAGGCGTTGTTAAATACGTTTATCCAAATAGCGCCTTAGTCCAATTGGCATCTGATCCTGCTTTCCGCATTGGCACTCGCGTGGCAGGTTCACAACAAATCGGAATTTTGAGTGGGCAAGGAACACGTCGCGGAGTCTTACAACTCTTAGATAATCGCACGCAGATTAAGAAGGGTGATGTCCTCTTAGCGCGCGGCAGTCAAGGAGGTAGGCCATTCGTGCCGGGAGTACCTATCGGCCAAGTTACTGATGTTGATAATTCACCAGCCGCAGTTACTCAAACCGCAGACGTTAAGTTCTACACCAATTTTTCAACTCTCGGTGTAGTCGCCGTTGTTGTCTCTGGTGAGGGAGCTGATCCGCGCGATGCTCTTGTTCCCGCTAAGCCAATTCCGACACCACTGCCAACAGTGACTGTCTATGTCACACCTTCTCCGAGTCCATCAAATTAGGCGAGCCTGAACATGTCTCTGCGAAGTTTCTTTTATTCAGCGCCAGTTTTTCTCTCGGTATTTCTTATTCAAGAGGCGATCGTCTCGCAGCTGCGACTTCCTCTAGGTGGATTTAATCTGCTCTTGATAGTTGCTTTGATATGGGCAGCGCTGAGCACTCCAGAAATTGGCGCTCTGACTGGCTTTGGTGCCGGAATTGCCATGGACCTTTCGCAAAGTACTTCTGGCCCGATGGGGCATTGGACCCTTGTTTTGATTATCGCTTGTTATGTGTTGGCATTCTTGGGATATGGCGATGACAATATTCGTGGCAACCCAATCAATATTGTTTTCTTAACAACAATCGGTTTAGTAGCAGCGCAATTCCTATATCTGATTTTGGGGATTTTGCTCGGACAAGAAGCAGGCAGCGTTGGAGGCATTCTCTTACTTCTTGGGGGATCTGCATTCTGGACGGCAATTGTTTCGCCGCTTGTTCTCAAAGTTATTTCAGTCATTCACTCAGGTGTATTCGGATTGAGATCTCAAATATGAATCAGCGCTCCCGTCTGAGTTTGCTTGTCATTCAAATCTTTTTTGCTAGTTTGATGTTTGCGCTCTTTGGACGACTTTTTTATCTGCAAATCGCTGCTGGTCCTGTCTATCGAGACGCAGCGCTTAGCATTCAAAGTCGTGATGTCGTGACCCCTGCAAATCGCGGATTTATTGTCGATTCCTCGGGAGTTCCGATGGCCCTAAATAAAGTGGGCCTTGCAATTACTGTTGACCGCACAAAGATTGATATTTTGCCGGACAAAGGTGAAGCCGTTTTGCGCGATCTAGTCGATCTCCTGGGACTTAACTTTGCAGATGTTTGGCAACGCACGCGCCTATGCGGGGAACTCCCCAAGGGTCAAAGGGCCGGTTGTTGGACAGGATCTCGTTTCCAACCGATTCCAATCACGAAGGAAGCAGATCCACAATTAGCTCTTCGCATTGTGGAACGCTCTGATCGCTATCCAGGCATCACAGCTTCACCAATTGCAATTAGAAACTATCCCGAAACTCTCGGACTGAACGGGGGGCATGTTTTAGGTTATGTCGGTCCATTGACTGAAGATGATTTATCTGGAAAAAATGGAAGAACATATTTCCGCTCTGAATCAATAGGTAAAGCTGGCTTAGAAATAATGTATGACTCTTACCTCCGCGGAGTTCCGGGAATCAAAACATTTATTGTTGACCGTAAAGAGGCTGTTACAACGACCCGTAAAAATACAGAACCAATAGGCGGTTCTCACTTAGTCACGAGCCTTGATTTACGTTTGCAGGCTGCTTCTGAAAAAGCCTTAGCAGATGCTGTTAAGCGTGCTCGTGGATTGGGTTTTCCGGCTGACGGTGGAGCAGCGGTGGTTATGGATGTTCGTAACGGACAAGTATTGGCCTTGGCATCACATCCAACTTTTGATCCGAATGCCTTTGAACGTGGACTGAGCGTTGCGCAAGCACGAGATCTCTTTAGTGAGAAAACAGGAGTCCCCGCCCTCAATCGAGCTTTGCAAGGCCTTTATGCTCCAGCATCCACATTTAAAGCTGTCTCGTTGGTTGCAGCCGCCGATGCAGGTTATGACTTAACGAAGAATTACTCATGCCCATCTGAAGTACAAGTTGGTAATCGCGCCTTTAAAAACTTCGAAGGCAAAGCGCAGGGGTCGCTCTCAATTAAGAGAGCGATGGCTATCTCGTGTGACACCATTTGGTATCAAATCGCTTATGACGAGTGGGTTCGCGATGGGGGATTACGCCCAAAATCTGATGCAAATGATTACTTCTTCAACGCCGCAAAGCGCTTCCAAATCGGCGTAAAAACTGGCATTGATCTACCATCGGAATCATCGGGTCGCTTAGCCGATAGACAATGGCGAAAAGATTGGTATAGCCAAAATAAGGATTTCTACTGTAACTATAAAGAGCGCACCAAGAAATCGGCACAGACTCCCTTTCTAATTCAGTTAGCCCGCGAGAACTGTATTGATGGAGACAAAATTCGCGCAGGAGATGCAGTCAACTTCTCAATCGGACAAGGTGACACCGTCATCACTCCTCTCAAACTGGCGCAGATGTATGCAGCAATTGCAAATGGCGGAACCATTTGGAAGCCCACCGTTGCAAAAGCAATTGTGAAGTCAGATGGAACCGTGATTAAGAAGTTTCAACCAGAAAATCTTGGTGACATTGGTGTAGACCCAGTGACTCTCAAATTATTGCAAGATGCTCTCCATGAGGTAACCCTTACGGGAACATCCGCTGGAGTCTTCAATGGTTTCCCTGTACAAACTTCCGGAAAGACAGGAACCGCACAAGTATTTGGACGCAATCCCAATGGAACCCTTAAATCTGATACATCGTGGTATGCCGCTTACGCGCCAACAAACAAGCCACGTTATGCAGTAGTAATGATGGTGAGTCAGGGTGGATATGGTGCAAGCACATCAGGATTGGGCGTGCGTAATATTTTCGAAGCTCTCTTTGGTGTGCAAGGACGAGTCCTCAAACCAGAATTAGCGCTCTTTCCAGAAGGAAAGCCACCAACTTCACTTCCGCGTATTTCTCCTGCAACAAAACCAAAACCGTCTATTCTCAATCCAGGTAAGGCCGTAGCCGTAAATCCAACTCCAAAGGCGGTGGTGAAGAGATGAGTACATTCCTCAATCGCAACCCCTACAGGCGAGCACACAGAGGCTCTATCTTCGCTGGATTTGATCCAATTCTTACCGCAGCCGTTGGTGTGTTGCTCTTTATTGGCACGCTCCTTGTATATGCGGCAACCCGTGACTGGTATTCGGCAAATGGCTTGGATCCCGAGTACTACCTCAAGCGACATGTCATCAATATTGTGATTGGCCTTGCGCTTGCATGGGGAACAACGATTATCGATTATCGCTTGCTGCGCGCTTACACCCCCTTCATTTGGGGGCTGGGAATATTTGGACTCATACTTGTTTTAATTCCAGGTATTGGCTCTGAAGTTAATGGCGCCCAGGCCTGGATTTCTCTGCCATTTGGATTTCAGATTCAACCTGCTGAAATTGCGAAAATTTCCATCATTATTGGAATTTCCATGTTGCTCTCTGAGCGAACCCACAATAGCGATGAGCCGAGTAATCAAGATGTTGTAAAAGCGCTAGGAGTCGCTGCGCTTCCAATCCTCTTGATTCTGCTTCAGCCCGATATGGGAACTGTTTTCATTATTAGCGCAGCTGTTGTAACTATCATTGCAGTTTCTGGAGCACCTACACGTTGGGTTGTTGGGTTACTTCTAGTCGCTCTTATTGGTGGATTTGTCGCAACCAAAGCAGGAGTCGTAAGTGAATATCAAATAAAGCGACTTCAAACATTTGTCGATCCAAACGCAGATACAGACGGGGCTGGCTATCAGTTACGGCAGGCGCGCATCACCGTTGGATCCGGTGGCCTTTTAGGTACCGGTCTCTTTGATGGTCCCCAGACCAGTGGACGATTTGTGCCTGCGCAACAAACTGACTTTATCTTCACAGTTGCAGGTGAGCAGCTTGGATTTATTGGAAGTGGATTCATTCTCTTTCTACTCTTTATTGTTCTCATGCGTGGTTTTGCCATCGCCCGAAGATCGACAGACCCCTATGGGACGTTGGTTTCGACCGGCGTTGTTGCATGGTTTGCATTTCAAATATTTGAAAATATAGGAATGACTCTGGGGTTGATGCCGATGACTGGGGTACCACTTCCGTTCATGTCTTATGGTGGCTCAAGTATGTTCGCCAATCTGATTGGTTTTGGGCTCCTTCAGAATGTCCATGCCAGCCAGCGCAGTTAAATCACGCTCAAAATAGGGTTTTGGCAGATTTATCTGCCATACTTCTCCTAACAGTTCAGCGCGGCCAGCGATCCTTATCGCGCCTGCGGCGGACTACACACAAGATTTGCTCGTCACGAAGGTTTCTTTCCAGAAAATTTCGCAGCGGGCCACGAGAATGCATATCTCTTTTGTAGATATGCGCTAAAGGATTTGGTGCCATGGCTATTGAGCCAAAATCACCGCGTAAGCGCGCGGTTAAGAAGTCACGAGGTAAGTCGAAGGCTGAAGTAGCAACCCCTGAAGTTGCAGAAGAAAAGGCAATACCTGCTACAAAATCAGCGGCCAAGAAAGCTGCAGCTATCCCGGTCCCTATTTTTCAGGCAGCCGAGGTAGTTGCGCCAAAGCGCGTTGCATCGCAACGTGCCAAGAAGGCTGACAGTGACAAGGTCGCTGAAACAGAAGAGCCCGTGAGCGTTGACCATGAGGATTCAGATTCACGGGGTGGCCGTAATCGCCGCCGTCGCCGTGGAGGTCGTGGCCGTCGCAAGCCACAAGGTGATGAACTAGCTAATAGCGAAATTTCCCAAGACGAAGAAGAGTCTTCTGATTCTCATTCAGAAGATGGTGCAGAAGGCACAACCCATCGCCGCCGCCGTCGTCGCCGTGCAACTGGTGATGGCGTTACCCCAGGTGAAGTTATTGATGAAGATGGCGTTATCACTGTCGTCAAGGTTCGAGAAGTCAGAGAGAAGAGCGAACGTCCTGTTCGTGATCGCTCTGAGCGTGGAACACGGAACCGACGTGACCGTGATCGTGGACGTAACGAGTCTCGCGAATATCGCGAACCATATCGCCGCCGCGGAACCATCATCACAGATGGAGAATTTCTAGCCCGCCGCGAAAATGTGGATCGCGAGATGGTAGTTCGCCAAGTCGGAGATCGCATTCAGATTGCTGTTATTGAAGATAACGTCATGGTTGAGCACTATGTAAACCGAAATGCCAACGTCTCATACGTCGGTAACGTGTATCTCGGTCGCGTTCAGAATGTACTTCCTTCGATGGAAGCTGCATTCGTAGATATTGGTAAGGGACGCAATGCTGTTCTTTATGCAGGTGAAGTGAATTGGGATGCGGCAGGTATCTCTGAATCTGAACCACGCAAAATTGAAATGGTTTTGAAGACCGGACAACCTGTCTTAGTACAGGTAACGAAAGATCCCATCGGCCAAAAAGGCGCGCGCCTAACAAGCCAAATTTCACTTCCGGGTCGATATGTCGTTTACGTACCTGGCGGGGGAATGAGCGGAATCTCGAAGCGACTTCCAGAGTCAGAGCGCACTCGCCTCAAAGCTATTCTCAAAACTCTCATTCCTGAAGAAGCAGGCGTCATCGTTCGCACAGCGGCAGAAGGAGTTTCTGAAGTAGAGCTCACTGCCGACGTTGAACGCCTCAAGGCACAATGGGAAGATATTTATCAGAAATCAGTAAATCCAAATTTCCATGCACCAGCCCTTCTCCTTTCAGAACCAGATCTGGCTGTCCGAGTCATCCGCGATATCTTCAACGAAGATTTCCGTAAGCTGATTATTCAAGGTGAAGAAGCTTGGAATGAGATTACTTCTTATCTTGGATCTATTGCTCCTGAACTTGTCTCAAAAATTGAAAAGTATTCAGGCAAGGGAGACCTCTTCGCTGATTACCGAGTTGAAGAGCAACTCGCTAAGGCTTTTGATCGCAAGGTCTATCTTCCATCAGGTGGTTCTCTTGTTATCGACCGCACCGAAGCCATGGTCGTTATCGATGTTAATACTGGAAAGTTCATCGGTAAGGGTGGAAACCTTGAAGAAACCGTCACTAAAAACAATTTAGAGGCGGCCGAAGAAATCGCACGCCAATTGCGCCTACGTGACTTGGGCGGAATTGTTGTCATTGACTTTATCGATATGGTTCTTGAATCAAACCGCGAGGCAGTATTGCGTCGTTTGGTTGAATGCCTGGGTCGAGATCGTACAAAGCATCAAGTTGCTGAAGTTACTTCTCTTGGTCTAGTTCAAATGACACGTAAACGAGTGGGCCAAGGCCTCATCGAAGCATTCTCCACAACATGTGATTCATGTAATGGACGTGGAATTCATATTCATATGGAACCGGTAAAGATGAAGGCGCCAATGCCACAAGTAAATGCACAAAGCGCTCACCATCCCGATATTGACGAAGAAGGTTCAACTGAGTCGGAAATGAGTGAAGTTCTCAATTCTGAAAATTCCCAACAGGAAGAGGTTGAAGTCACTGAGCCAGCCCCCAAGGCCAAGCGCCGTCGCCGGGCGGCAAGTTCAGGGGTAATCACCGCATAACGTCAGACCTGATTTGACCCACGGGGTGCGAAATCCGTACCCTTAGCGTCTGCTCCAGCCACTGGCCTGGGCGCTATAAATAATGAGAAGAACTGAGGCACTAAGCATGTACGCAATCGTTAAAGCTGGCGGACGCCAGGAGAAGGTAACTGTTGGCGAGACCATCACTGTCGATCGCATCGACGCTGCTGCTGGCGCATCAGTTTCATTCCCAGCGCTCCTCGTCGTCGATGGCGCAAGCGTCACCACTGACCCAAAGGCTCTCTCAAGCATCAAGGTAACAGGCGAAGTTATTGACGAAGTAAAGGATCCAAAGGGCGACATCGTTCGTTACCAGAACAAGATTGGCCACCGTCGCCGTCAGGGTTTTCGTGCACAGCACACTCGAGTAAAGATCACCGCAATCAGCGGTGCTAAGTAAGCGAACCGGTTAAGGGAGCGAAGTAAATGGCAAGTAAGAAGGGTGTTTCCTCAACACGAAACGGTCGCGACTCCAATCCACAGTACCTCGGTATTAAGCGTTTTGGTGGCCAAGAAGTAAATGCAGGAGAAATTCTCGTTCGTCAACGTGGAACACATTTCCACCCAGGCACGAACGTTGGACGCGGTAAGGATGACACTCTCTTTGCTCTTGCAGCAGGAGCAGTTGAATTCGGACGCGCTCGCGGACGCCGCGTAGTGAATGTAGTCCCTGCAGTTTAATTTAGGTTTCTCTTAAAGGAGCGGGCCGCACTAGTCGCGGTCCGCTTTTTTATTTACAAAAAGTTCCAACATCGAGAAAGGGGAGTGAAGTTAAATGACAACGTTCGTTGATCGCGTCACTCTCTTTGCCACGGCTGGAAAGGGTGGCGATGGATGCGTTTCAGTAAAGCGCGAAAAATTTAAGCCACTAGGTGGACCAGATGGTGGTAATGGTGGTCGTGGTGGAGATGTCATCTTGGTCGTTGATTCATCAGTGACAACTCTTCTAGATTTTCATCATTCGCCACATCGCAAAGCAACTTCTGGCCATCAAGGTTATGGCGATCGCAAAGATGGCGTATCTGGTGAAGATCTCATCTTGCCCGTCCCTAATGGAACAGTTGTTTACGATGAAGATGGCACGCAACTTGCAGACCTCGTGGGAATCGGAACAACCTTTCTCGCAGCGCGAGGAGGACATGGGGGACTCGGTAACCTCGCTCTTTCATCTTCGAAACGTCGCGCACCGGGTTTTGCTCTCCTTGGCGAACCAGGAGAAGAACGTAAGTTAACTCTCGAACTAAAGTCAGTAGCCGATATTGCGCTGGTTGGTTTTCCTAGCGCCGGTAAATCCTCTCTAATCGCTGCAATTTCTGCTGCCCGTCCAAAAATTGCCGACTATCCATTTACAACTCTGGTTCCAAATCTTGGCGTTGTTCAAGCAGGCGATACTCGTTTTACCGTTGCGGATGTCCCAGGTTTGATTCCGGGAGCATCACAAGGCAAAGGTTTAGGGCTGCAATTTTTGCGCCACGTCGAACGTTGCGTTGCCCTAGTTCATGTCTTGGATTGTGGAACATTGGAGACTGACCGTAATCCAATCGATGATTTACAGGCAATCGAAGATGAGCTTGCTCTTTATGGCGGCTTAGAAGATCGCGTACGTATTGTTGCGCTCAATAAGATTGATCTCCCTGACGGAAAAGCCATGGCCGATATGGTCGAAGAGCAACTCCGTGAAAAGGGTTACGAGGTCTACAAGGTTTCTGCTGCAAGCCGTGAGGGGATTCAAGAACTTCTTTATGCGATGGCTCGTCTTGTACAACGCGAGCGTGCAGCGGCAGCTAAAGAAGAGCGCACGCGCATAATTTTGCGTCCAACTGCCGTGGATGATTCCGGTTTTACGGTACAAAAGAATGGCGATGGCTCCTTCAGCGTCCGTGGTCAGAAAGTGGTCCGTTGGGTTCGTCAAACTAACTTCAAAAATGCAGAGGCAATCGGTTATTTGGCAGATCGCCTGGCGCAACTAGGTGTCGAGAAAGAACTCTTTAAAAAGGGAGCAGTCGCAGGTTCAGAAGTTCGTATTGGATCTGGCGAAAATGAAGTTGTCTTTGAATGGGAGCCAACCATTGAGGCAGGCGCTGAACAGTTAGCTGGTTATCTACATCGCCGCGGTGAAGATTCACGCCTTGAAGGAGCCTGGCAAGCAGTCGAACGCGAAGAAGACCTTTTGACTGATGAAGAGATTGCTCGTCAATGGGAATATAACGTTGCAAATCCCAATACTCCAGAATTAATCGAGGAGGATGACAAGTGAGTCGCGCCTTTATCGCAGACGCTAAGCGCGTTGTTATCAAGGTGGGTTCGTCATCTCTCACAGGTTCTGCCGGATCAGAACTTGATCCTGCGGCAGTCGAAAAAGTAACCGACCTGGCACATTCATTTAAAGAAAGAGGTGCCGAAGTTGTTCTTGTCTCTTCCGGCGCTATTGCAGCTGGTCTTTCTCCACTAGGGCTCAAGGTCAGACCCCGCGACCTAGCAACACAGCAAGCAGCAGCTTCGGTGGGGCAAGGTCTTTTAATTGCACAATACAACGAGAAATTTAAGAAGCACGGGCTGTTATCTTCACAAGTATTGCTAACAACTGAAGACGTGGTCCGTCGCTCGCATTATGCAAATGCTCAACAGACGTTGATGAAGTTACTTTCTATGGGAGTTATCCCAATCATTAATGAAAATGACACAGTAGGTACACAGGAAATTCGTTTTGGAGATAATGACCGTCTAGCTGCACTTGTGGCGCTGCTGATTCAAGCTGATTTACTTATTCTGGTTTCAGATATTGATGCACTTTATGACGCACCGCCTGCAACGCAGGGCGCTCACCCAATCAGAAACGTTCTACATCTTTCCGAGATAGAAGGTATTGCACTTGGAGGCGCAGGTGTTTCTGGAGTCGGCAGCGGGGGAATGATCACTAAAGTTGAAGCCGCACGTATTGCAACCAGCGCTGGAATTCCGATGCTGTTAACTTCACTTGCACAGTCAGAATTTGCGACAAGTGGTGAAGAGCTCGGCACTTATTTTGAGGCGCAACCTTCGAAGACAAACTCACGACTTTTGTGGCTCGCACATGCGTCGACTCCACGCGGAAAGTTAATTCTCGATGATGGTGCAGTGAAGGCAATTCTGGAGCGAGGTGTATCCCTCCTTCCTGCGGGTGTTACTTCTGTGGAAGGTGAATTTATCTCGGGTGACACTGTTGAGCTGGTTTCGCAATCTGGCAAGGTAATTGCGCGAGGGCTAGTTGCCTTCGATGCAGAGGAAGTTCCGCAGATGTTGGGCCGTTCCACAAAGGAATTAGCCGCATCCCTCGGTGCGGAGTATGAGCGCGAGCTTGTTCATAGAGATGATTTAGTACTCCTATGACCGCCACTGACATCGTTGCCGAGTTGGCGTTCAAAGCGCGACGCGCTGCCCGCACGCTTTCCACTGCAACC
>JACCDI010889750.1_pt1 | contig 21023 bp, 16 predicted proteins | sample 7442791 | NCBI WGS metagenome assembly JACCDI01 (sample SAMN15323434, study PRJNA562643) | freshwater metagenome | isolation source: river surface water | place: USA:Blue River Watershed | collected 2017-08-15
CACGATGTCAACATCCAGCCCAATCCTCGTTGGAGACCGAATTATTGCGGTCAATGAGAAGCGCCGTGGGCAGGTGACCGTGTTGGAAAAAGCCACCGGTAAGGTTATCTGGATGTGCGACGGAAACAAGGGCGAAAATGTAACGCTTTACGCAATGGGGCAGTATGTAGCTGCATTCAGTGCCGATGGCATGATGCATGTCTATAAGCCAAGTGCGGCGGGCCTCGATGTGGTCGCGGTTCACCAAGTTGCTGATAGCCAAGTCTGGGCAAGTCCAGCAGTGTTTGGCAACCAAGTGCTGGTAAAGGGTGCTGAACAGCTGAACCTCTGGGAAATCCCGGCTTAGCAATCGCTCTTAGATGTGTGGCTGTCTCTATGCTGGTTCAAAGGCGTAGAGATAGCCATCATCCGATCCGACGTAGATACGCCCTTCATGGATGAGGGGACTGCACATCACGGCGCGACCGATGGTGTACTTCCAAATTAGTTTTCCCGTCACAAAATCGAGAATGATCAGTGTGCCATCCTCGGAGCCAACGACCACTTTGTTGTCGCAAATCGTAGCACTGGCATCCACTTTTCCACGCGTTTTGTAGACCCACTTTTGCTTTCCCGATGACTGCTCCAAGCAGTGCACCTGGCGGTCTCGCCCGCCGATGACAACATAACCCTGATCAATGGCCGGGCTGGCGAAGTAGGGGAAGCCCTTGTCACGGAAGGTCCAGATGATCTTACTCGTCTTGATGTCCACGCAAATGACGGCATTTCCATAGTGACCAAGGTAAGCGCGATCTCCATCAACTGTAGCTGTTCCGGCAATATAGTCGCCGATATCTATTTGTGATCGTTTCTTGCCGGTGGCGATATCGATGACATGAAGGATGCCATCACAGCCACCAAAGATTGCAGATGTTCCTGAAACAACGGGCATCCCGTTTACATAGTTATCGGTTTCATAGGTCCACACCCCGCGGCCACTACGGATATCAACGCAGTGCACCCGGTTGTCGTAGCTGCCAACCATCGCCCACTGACGTCGGCCATCCGGGCTGGAGATGACATTTGCGCTTCCGAGAATCTTGTCTTCCGTGCGATAAGCCCAACGTGGCGCACCTGTTGGGATATGGATGCCATAAAGCCGCCCATCCGATGAGCCAATAACCGCAAGGTCATCGATAATCCTTGGAGATGCTTCCACTGGCCCCTTTGTTGCACATCCCCAAAGGCGTTTTCCCGTGTTTACATCCAGGCAGTAGACATTCTTGTCCTCACTGCCGAAGAGGATTCGGTTACCAGCTACCGTGGGCTGCCCCGTAACTGCATTGCCCGTCTTAAATTTCCAACGCAGCTTAAAACGCGTTGCCAAAGGACCATCCACGACGCGGCGGGAGAGAGCGGAAGAGGCTCGGACTGTCTGCATAGTTACTTTCGGGTTGGAGATGCGATACACATCATGCGTTTACTTGTCCTGATGAATAGCTGGTTCCCCGCAATTGCGACGCTCGAACGCACTTCAGAACCTTCTTCATCCACGCGGTTATCCGCAAGGAGCTTACCGGTCACAATGTCGTATACGAGGACAATTCCGCCTACATTTGTGGTGTAAAGCTTGCCATCCGCAATCGTTGGAGAACCCCAGCACATATTGAAGCCAGGCGTGTCCGTCGACCACACGATTTTGCCGGTCTTAGCCTCAACACAGGAAACCGACTTGCGGACATCCGAGACGACGAAGAATTTACCATCGTGGAATGCCGGCGTGGCAACATCCGATGTCACATTTGAGCGATCATCCGACTTCCACAACAATCCACTCGCGCTGATATCGCCTTGCTTATCCGTCGGGCACGCAAAGACGGGTGACTTTTTGGGAGCACAAACAAGGACAACGCCATCACCGGCGACAGGACTTGGCACCAGCCGCCACCAAAGCTCACGGTGTCCCGGGTTCCACGTACCCCAGCGCCACAGCTCTTTGCCATTCTTGGGGTCGTGGCCACTTAAGTAGTCACCACCGGCGACCAACAGCTGGTCCCGACCGCCACTCGTGTAAGGCATCGGGGTGCCGTAGGACTCCCGACTCTCATTGGATGCCTCACTAGGACGCGATGCCTTCCAGAGGTCCTGTCCCGTCTTTGGGTCCATCGCGAGCAAATAGGACTCACCGCCATCCTTGCCACGCCGACCTACAATCTTGTCACGTTGCAGTATCTGGAGATAGAGGATGCCTTTGTAGAGGAGGGGGCTGGAGCTGAACGTCCACATGAAGTTGAAGTCATGCGTATCCTTTTGAATATTCCGCGACCAAATCTTTTTGCCATCCACGCTATAGCATCCAAGGTCGCCATTTCCAAAAAAGAACCAGACGTGTTTGCCATCGGTGGTCGGGGATGGCGCAGCATAGATGCTTCGCTCATCCAGCTGCGTAACCGAGCCTTCATTTCCTGACCGATGTCCCGTGCCAAGATTGTCTGCCCAGAGTACTTTGCCTGTCTTGCGATCAAGGGCGACAACCTGAAGCGCGCCTTGTTTGACATTTGCAACGGTCGTAAAGACGTACTTACCGTGGACGATAGGCGTTGCATGGGATGGGCCCATCAAGTCGGTTGACCACTCGATGTTTGTAAACTTTGTCGGGAGATTGGTTGCGACCGTTGTCCCGTTATGAAGTGGTCCGCGCCAGTTCGACCAGTCATTTCCCTTTGTCGTCTGAAGCGAGGTCGAGGCCATCTTGTTGCGGTTAGGTGTACGGAAAAACATCATCATCGATATCCTAAAATCCAAATCACTAGGGCATCATAGCACGGACCTTACCCTACGAAACTAGCGCCACATATCCACACTCACACGACAGCACGATAGAGGTCAATACAGAGCTGCTGTGTCATCGGGACCGGGTTATGACCACACGTCCACTGCTCCATCGCGAGCGCAGCAAGCGTCTCAATGGGCGGTTCGGTGATGCCAAGCGCTGACAAGGTGGTGCCCAACCCAAGGCGCTGAACCAGATCCTTTACCGCAGACGCGAGTAATCCAGGTGCAACTCCACAGCGCTGCTCGATGGAACGGTAGGTGTTTGCCGAGCTAGCATCACGTTCATTGAGTGCAATAACCCCAGGGAGCATAACGGAAACCGCCTGGCCATGCACGATTCCATAGCGCGCAGTCAGCGGGTTTCCGCATCCATGTGCGGATCCGAGCATACTCGCCTCTATTGCCATCCCGGCTAGCGTGGCGCCCGCATGAAGCTGTTTTGCTGCGTCCTTCGTGATGACATCGGTCTGTGAAAGCGCATTCAGTGCCGGCCATAGCATCGCTGCCGCATCGATTGCCGCCGCCGTGCTTTCGAGCGTTGCTGTCCGTGTTACCGCTGCCTCAAGTGCGTGGCTTAGAGCATCTATCCCGGCGAGGACCATCACACGCCGGGGACAAGATTCCAATAAGGACACATCCAAAATGGCTTGTGTTGGAGCTAACCTTGCGTGTCCGATGGCCATCTTTCTGTGCGTTGTGTCATCGCTTACGAGGGCATGACTCTGCACTTCCGAGCCGGTGCCGGCAGTCGTCGGGTAGACGAAGAGCTGCGGGGCATCCACCGGGTCATGCCTGTGAACGGGCCACCAGTCCTTAGGCACGCCTCCGCCAAATGCAAGGAGAAGTCCCATTTTGGCGGTGTCGATGGTGCTTCCACCGCCGATCGCGACGACGCAGTCTGCATACAGCGGCTGCAGAAATGCGGCTGCCGAAACAACATCCGTTTCACAAGGATTCTCATGAATCGTCGTAAAGATACCAACAAGGCACCCGCTTGTGATGGCATCAACAGCCTCGCGTACGTACGACGTAGTAATCAGATTTGGATCCACAAACAACGCGATCCTGCTATTACCAGCTGTGACAGAGTGCAAGGATGCCGAAAGGGAACCATCCGAAGTGGTGACTTCCGTGACGACATTCAGCGCAGCACGGTGCAGTGCTAGCTGCTCGATCAGCTGGCCGGTTGGTGTTGCCACTGGATACTCCTCCGGCGATACAGGAACTCAAAGAGGTTGCCTTCGTGCGGTTGATTCCACTCGACATGACTGGTTGGCAGTGCGCCAACATTCAGGCGGTCGATGTGTGGGCATGCCATGATTTCCTGAAGGAAGGCATCATCATTGGTGATTGCCGTCACAATCAAGCTCTGGCCCATCTTCTCAAGCATTTCGCTCTGTGGAGTCTCGATGACTTGGGCAAATGGGAACATATACTCTTTTCCAGCCATCGGATGATCCCAGGAGGAGCAGAACAAAATCGTCGGATGCAGATACGTACAGCCATCCCGCTCAACTTTTCGTGGGCCATCATGTTTGTCCGCAGAACAATCGACTGCACCTGCTGTTTGAAGCCCGGCATCGATGGCCGCATCCATCATCTCTGCCATCCGCGGATTTGCAAAGCCGCTAAGAATAGCCTCCGGATCTTCCGGACCCCGGGGGAAGACTTCTGCGACCTTGGTGGCGATAGCATCCGCAATCTCGCGCCCATACTTTGGTACAACCACGGTGGATGCATTGATGCACGAGCGGCCGCCGTTTGCTGAGATTGATGTCGCGATGACATCGATGTATTCGCGCCAGTTTTCGATGCAGTCATTTCCGATGATGATCTTGGACCAGCCTGGACCGTGCACTTCAACTCCCGGGTTGGATGCGTATTTTTGAACCGTTGAGACATCCCCAAAGATCAGTGCGCGCGTGGATGCATCCATAAGTGCTCCGCTACCTTCGTGGTCGGTTGGGTAGAAGGAGAAGGCTTCGGCCGGGACACCCGCGGCGATGAAGGACTGAATGATGCGTAGAGGCGTCCATGGCTCTTCACGTCCGGGTTTCAGGACAAGAGGCGTCTTGAGGGCAATGCTTGGCATCCAGAGAGAGTTGACGCCCGGGGAGTTGCTTGGCAGGACGACTGCCAGAAAGCTTGCCGTCGGGAAGTAAGCGACCGGGATGCCATTTTGTTGACCATGGAGCTTGTCAAGGACATCCAGGCTGAGACCACGACTGAGTCCCGCGAGAATCGTTTCCATTTCGGTAAAGACCTGATGGATTTTCGCCATGTTACGTCGCACGAGGGAGTGTGGAAGGCCGCTTGTTTCGGAGAGCTGGTGGATGTAATCCTCGGGTGTTTGCTGCTGATCTCCAACCGGGAGGGTTGACTCCATGTAATGACGGCCCGCTTCTTTTGTCATCTCGACAAGCTGGGTGACAGTAAAGTCTGCAAGGCTGCTGCGGTCAAGGCGGCGTAGATCACGCTTGATGAGCGCTGCGTTTGCTTGTGCAACGCGCGCGATGACATCCCCTGTGCGAACGCTCTTCAGCTCGACGTGGTCATAGGATGCGTATTCAACTCCTTTGCGGAGGACGGGAATGGTTGGAATGGACATAACGTTTTTCCTTTGGTGTCAGGCCAGAACGTGGACCTTGGACAAGGTTCGGGCAACCACTTGGCCGCCGAAGATACTGAGGGACGCGTGCGATTCTTCGCCTAGCGCGAGTAAAGTTGGTGTTCCCGGGCGCGGTGAATCGGATATTCGGATGACTTCTCCCTTACGGGTGATGTTCAGGATTGCATTCTGCAGATGGATTGGCGATGCAAATGCGGCATCCCCGATACGCTCCTGGTAAACAGACTCTCCGGTTGCCGAGTTGACTCGCAGAACGATGCCATTGTCTCCCCAGAAGACGGTGTCGGGACCGATTGTCAGGGGTGTTGGAACGTAGCTGGTGGCGCGGTTAAGGGACCATTTTTGTGTTGGTGGACCCGATTTCGCGAGCTCGAACCCGATGGCCAGGCGAGATCCGGCACCGCTTCCTGTCGTGACAATCAGCATGTCACCGTTACGCGTCACGGCTCCGACGCAGCGCTGTGTGAACGGTGATTGCTTGAGCTGCCAGACAAGCTCGCCTGTCGCGAGGTCGAGCGCTGTGAGTCCAAATGCCGTACTGGGAATGATGACTGTTTCGCGCCCGGCAATTGATGTCACCAACGGTGCCGCATAAGGAGCATCCGCCGACATCCGCTTGTGATGCCATTTCACTTGCCCGGATGCGACATCAATGGCAAGAATCCCGCCCATCGCAAAGTCAGGCTCGGCAGCAACGATGGCGGTGTTGCCGACAATGGTCGGTGATCCTCCATAGCCATGTTGGGTCGGGAATTTTCCAAGGTCTATAGACCATGTTTTCTTGCCCGAGAGGGAGAAGCCATAGACTTGGAGCTCACTGCTAGCAGATGGAGTGAGTGCTACGCCACCTTTTGTACAGACGACAGGCGTCGAGCTCGCATACGTGTTGAACTCGTGGCGATGGTACTGAGAAAATGGAGATTTAATCGTCCATTCGATCGCCTTGGTTCCGGGGTTGATGCAGTGGAGGAGGTGTTGCCCGGATGTGGCATCTGCGGTGCAGGTAAACCAGCGCCCCCCTTGTTCGACGATACTGGCGTGGCCGCTCCCGGGGAGCGGGAGCGACCACTTTACAGATTTCAGTTCCGGCGGGCGTATCGATGAGGCATCCCCATCGCCACCGGGCCCCCGGAGTCGATTCCACGGGGATGCCTTTTGGAACATTTAGTAAACGCCTTCGATAGTCGTGGAGCTTAGCGCGCCGAATGGACGAACTTCCGCAACGCCATCCCAAGCAAAGCGGCCGAATGGCTCACGCCTGATGGCTTCATCCCGCTCGAGGAAGCGTGGCATGAAGAACTCTTTCGTCAGTGTCGTTAGCTCGACACGTCCCCACTCGCCGTATGGGACTGTCTCTTCTGTATTGTCCGGGTTGACGACACGGAGGACAGCACGTGGCTGTGGAGCATGGTACGTGATCGAGTACTTGTCGGCAGCGCTGATTGGCCGTGAGCAGGCGAGTCCCATCAGGGTGTTGCCGTAGGTTGGGACAAACTGTGCACGATTGTCCAGAACCTCTTCAACGGAGAAGCGCACCGTTTGCGGGGTCATTTGCGTGCCACCGCAGAAGACGCCCTTGATACCGGCATCCGGGATGTTGATGAGCTCATCCAGCGCTTCCAGCAACAATGGCGTGGTGAAGAGGCACGAAATCTTGCGGTGCTTGAGAATGACGGCTGCCTGCTCGACGCAGTGGCGTTTGTACTTCTTGGCTGCTTCAAAGTCTTTATCTGCAATCAGGCGCTTGACCCAGCGTGGGTCGAGGTCAACGTGGTAACAGGACCCTCCGCGGTGGTTGGCCAGGTGCTCGATTGCGAGGCGGAGGCGGCGTGGACCCGTGGGCCCCAGCATCAACCAGTTACCACCCTTAGGGAAAAATTCATCATCCAGATGGTCACTAAACTCTTCGTAGTCGAACTTGTGGTCATCCCAGCCGATGCGCTGCTTTGGCATCCCGGTTGTCCCGCCCGTTTCAAAGACGACAAATGGGCGTCCGGTCCATGGCTTAGGTACCCAGCGCTCATTTTGTTCATCCCGGAGCCATTCATCCTGGAAATGGGGAAATTTGATCAGGTCTTCCGAAGACTTAATTTCCTCACGCGGGTCCCAGCCAGCCTTTTGTGCCCATTCCAGCCAGAATGGACATCCGGTTTCAGGGGAAAAGTGCCAATTAATGACATCGACAAGGTGGCTGTCCAGCTGTGCCTTCGCGGCATCGATTCGCTCTTGGGATACGGGTTCAGACATGAATAGTGATTACCTCAATGAAAAGAGGGGATGACCTTGCGATATCCCCTCTGTGGTCAACGTTAATGAAACCTACTTTGAAAAGTATTTGTCAATCGTTGCTTTGCTTGGTGGCGGTGTGATCAGCGAAACGAGGAGCATCAGAAGCGCTGAGCCAACCACCATTGGGAAGACTGGGAGGAAGCCGTAGATGGTCACATTGACCGGGCCACGGAGGAACATGTCGCCCAGCTGTGGGAAGATCCGTACTGCGGTTGGTGGCTTCTTCTTTCCGCCTGGTCCACCTGGACCACCGGCACCCGGCCCACCAGGTCCGCCGGCACCAGGACCGGATGGACGCATCCCTTCGGGGGCACCGCCTGGAGCGCCACCTTGAGCGGTTTGCAACCCTGCTGGAGCAGGCGTTGGGCCATCGCCGGTAACCTGTGGAGTCCCGCCTGGCTGTGCACTTGGAGCTACTGCCTGTATGCCGCCTGGCAATGCAGGAGCACCTGCACCAGGACCACCGCCAGCAGCAGGACCGCCACGCATCGCGGATGCCGCAGGGCGCTTTGGAGGCTTAGGAGCAATGGCATCTGAGATGTTGGTCAAGTGCCAGTTCGCAAAGACACATCCAACAACCCAGACGGTTGCAGCAAGCGCGCCCCATTTTGTGGAACGCTTCCAGAAGAGTGCCGCGAGCATCACTGGAGCAAGTGCCGCAAAACCTGAGAAGGCAAAGCGAATCGCCAGCTCAAAGATGTTGGCTTTTTCTTTGAGTGCAAGTGCGATGACGTAGCTGACAAGTCCAATCAGGACAATGAAGGTTCGGCCTGCCCAAACTTCTGCTTTAGGGCCAAACTTCTTACGCCCACCGTAGTAAGCGAAGAGGTCTTCGGTGAAGACGGTCGATAGAGCGAGAATCTGCGAGTCAGATGCCATGACACAGGCCATGATTCCGGCTCCGAGAACGCCTGCGAGGATTGGACTGGTGTTTTGTGAAAGCAGGCGGATGATGACATCGTTTGCTTCAGCCGGTGAAAGCCCAGGAATAACCTTGCTTGCTACAACGCCGAGGTATACGGATGGCAGCCAAATCAGGAGAATACAGATTGGGTACAGGACAACCGTGCGCTTAAAGTGTGTGACCTTCTCCGCGGTCATACACATAATCGCGATGTGAGGGAACATCACCGCACTCAGCGGGATAAACATATAGGAGAAGAACTCTTCGGCTGGCATCCGCTCTCGGGTAAGGAGGAAGCTTTGTGGTCCTTCGCTGATGGCTTGCATCGTTGCCGGGAAGCCGCCAACACTTTTTGCAATCAAAGTGAATGCGGTCACGCCAAAGGCGAGAAAGAGCACCGTTTGAAAGGTGTTGACCCACGCGGTGCCGCGCATTCCGCCAAAGAATACGTATGCGACAACGGTGATTGCGACAATCGCTCCACCAATCGCATAAGGAACCTGACCATTCGAGATCGTTTCCAGGGTTGAGCCGCCGCCCATCACACCGATAATGATGTAAGGAACGAGCATCAAGGCCGTGACAACAGCGATGAATGTCCCGATTCCACCAGATTCCCAGCGGTCACGAAGGAACTGAACCTGTGTGATGTGGCCATGTTTCTTACCGAGCGACCAGAGTCGGGTACCGATGAGCCAGAGGGTCAGCGGGATGACAATACCCGATGATGACGCCATCAGGCCGTACACACCGATTCCGCGCTGATAGGCAAAACCGCTGGATCCAAGGATTGCAACGGCTGTCATATTTGTGCCGAAAATCGACAGCAGGAAGACAAGGGGGCCAAGCTTTCGACTGGCAACGAAGAAGTCTTCGCCGCTCCCGGCAGAACCCTTACGGAATGCGAAGATACCGATATAGAGGACGACTGCAAGGTATGCAAAGACGATAAGTGCTGGAATCATGCTGTCACCTCATCGTCATCATCGAGGTTCTTTGGCCATGCGTACTTGACGAGAATCGCCATCGTAGCACTGGCAAGGAGGGAATATCCTACGTGGTAGGCAAGGCCCTTTGGGAGGAAGCCAAACACAAGAGAGGCATCCTTCCAGTTCCAAATATCGTGATGCAGCACGAGAACTGCTGCGACCAACAATGCGAGACCAACCTTCATCGATTAGTCCTCCTTTACCGCGCTTCGGCTATCCACAAGACAGGATGTCAGCGATTTGTGTTCTGCACGAGCCTTCGCAGCGTTTGCTTCCATTCGGGCAAGCTGTGCCTTTGCAGCTGGAGAGCTGTGGTCAACAGGACTTTGAGCGACCTTTGACTTGCCAATCGCATAGAGGTGCGTAGGTGTCGCTACATACAGCGTTCCGTTTGCTGCAACCGCGGTTGAATACACGGGCGCCCGCATGTCGAAGCGGCCAAGCTCCTTCATTTGTTTGGAGGCAGCAAGAACGATGACATCGCCATCTTCAGTGCCTACATAAACCTTGCCATCCGCGACGAGTGTGCTCGCCCAGATATGCGACTTCGAGTCAAATACCCAATAGGGCTTACCGGTAGCGACATCCACACAGTGGATGAAGCCGCTAAAGTCGGCAACAAACATCAGGTTACCAACGATGCTCGGAGTGGAAAGGGAGCGGTGGATCTTGTCGTAGCGCCATACGAGACCTGTTTTCTGCATGTTTCCACGCTTGGTTGGATCGATACAGACCAGACTTCCGAGGCCTTCACCGTGCTCAGGATCCTGTCCGATGGGAACGTAGACCTTTTCCTTGTATAGAACAGGGGTGGCGATGACTTCGGATGGACCATTAAAAGTTGCGTACTTAAGAGGCTTGCCTGTTTTATCTTTACGATAGGTCGCCGGGTTACAGTCAAACCGCCACAGCTCATCCATGATCTCAAAGTTGCCCTTGAGTGTTGTTTTAGTGTCGAGTCCATAGCAGAAGCCATCTCCTCCACCAAAAATAACCATGTCCTTGCCACGAACCTGACCACCAGCAGCACTGGACCAGTTAGAGTGCAGCGTCCGTCCGGAAACTCCGGAGTTTTCCTCACCGAGGAGCGCACCCGTGTTCTTATCAAGCATCGCCAAGGCAGGTGCCTTGGGGTTTGGCATGTTGGTATGGGTCCAGTCGACGCCATTGGATGTCGTTACGATAACCTTGTCGCCGACGATTAGTGGACCGCAGTTTGTGATGTTGTGTGGGAAGACACCGAGCTCGCGGCGCATGTCAAAGCGCCAGAGGATATCGGCATCCTGTGCGCCCATCGTGACGTTTTGTTTCGTTCCGAGCGTAGAGTACTTGGCTTCATCCTGGTAAGGGCCATCGTTTCCGTTGGCCATCCCGTTGAGATCGAGACAAAGCACTTCACAGCGGTTCGAGACGACATAGACCTTGTCACCATCAATCGCCGGGGATGAACAGAGTCCAAGGAATTCCCAGTCTGAGATTTTCCCGGTTCCAAGCTTTGGAATCGCAAGCTGCCAGAGCATTTTGCCTGATTGCTCATCCAAACAGAGCAGGACCGCGCGATCTCCGGTAAAGCGGGCATCACGAGGGACTTCATTATTGGTTCCGACAAGGACTTTTCCCTTGGCGATGGTCATATTCCCGTAGGTCTGTGAGCCAAGTTTAGCCACCCATTTGACATTTTTGGTCGTCGCCATGTCAATCTCTTCCGAGCCTTGGACATAGCGGCCAGCATCCCATGTCTGTGGGAGGCCTACCTCAGGCGAAACCATGTTTCGGGAAGATGTTCCGCCCCAAAATGGCCAGTCAGCGGCATTTCCAACCAACGGGACAATCGCCGAGATGGCAATGGTGATAGCAGGTGCCAGGATTGATTTTCGCATCATGTTAACCTCAGCGGCTCGACTTTACGGAGATATTGTCGACGTAGACTTTATAGAGACTTTGTGGAGAGAAGCCAAAGATGCCCGGAGAGCCCTGGCGGTGCACATTCTTATGTTTCACTTCAAGGGTCCACTTGGCAGGCTCTGGTTGGCCCTTCGCCCAGACCTTGGCACGGACAATACCGGAGCCATCTGGTTGAACATCCACGCGCGCAGACATCACATACCAGGTCTCAGGCTCCATCTTGAACGGGACAGTCGCCTTGATCCGCTCCTGGTTGGAGTTGATTTCGAGCTCCTGTGCGTTGCCATTCAAGATGACATAGTAGCGCTGGCAAACCAACCCAACGGTTGACATCGTGCGTTTGGAGCCATCCGCGCGGACTTCGGCCGTAATCGTGTAGTCCTTTTCATCCGGGTGCCCAAAGAAGACCGTCGCTCGTTGGAAGAAGATGTTATCGAGGGTCTTGGCAAAGACCTTGGATGTGTCGAGGTCACGCACATCGAATTTACCCCGTGCGCCAATCCACGGCAGTGGTGGATAAGCGAACAGTGGCCCTGGCTCATAGGTGTCAGGTTCCGTTGGCGTGAAGTTTTCAAAGTCGATGTTGAATGGCAGTGGCTGAACGCTTCGTCCACGAAGCGTGCCGCTAAGTGGGCCTATCGTTGCCTTGTAGGCTCCCGCACTTGGGGCTCCTGCCGTAAACACACCGTTTTTGTCAAACGCACCATCGAGAGTCGACTTGACTTTAGCCGTCGGCGGTACAAATGATGCAAATGTGGCATCGGTGACCGGAAGTTCCTTTACCGGAAGTCCATTTGCATCAACGCTACGAATACGCACCTTCGCTTTGTCACCGGACCGGAGCAGCAGCTCATTCGGGATCACCTGAAGGCTTGCGGCAGGACCAGGTGCTGGATACTTTGCGACATCCTTTGGCAGTCCAGCTGTCTGGGTCTTTGGGACAACCGAATTACCAAAGCAGTACAAGCCACCGGTTGTGAAGACGTATACACGGCCATTCCAGACCGCAGGCGCACCAATTCCACGCCCTGCGAGCTGGGTTTTGGAAAGAATAATGCCTTTGGTTGGGGTAGGTTTGATGACGTAGAGCATGCCATTTTGGAATGGGATGTAGAGCTTGCCATCTGCATACGTTGGCGATGCATGAAGCTGATCGGGTGCGAGCTTCAGCGTCCAAACGACTGCACCTGTGTTTGCATTAACCGCGACCAGCTGCCCTGTGGCGTTTGTCTGGTAGAGCGTGTCACCGACAAGAACGGGAGTCGATGAAACAGCCGTCAGCTTGTTACGCCAGACCTCCGCAGTCTTGTCAAGCGCTGGTGGCTCGCCTTCGACGGGAGTTACTTTGGCATCGACTTTGACCGCAACCATGCGGCCTTTTTCGGATGAGTCAAGGTTTTCATCCCCGTGGATACCAATGACTTTGCCTTTATGCAGCACAACGGTGGCGTTCATTCCACCAGCGCTGACAGGGAGACGCCAAATCGATTGTCCGTTGCGGGCATTTACGCAGACCAGCGAACCATCCCCGGATCCCGTGTACAGCACGCGCTTGCCGTTCAGCCATCCGAAAATCGGTCGTCCAAACGTGTTGTCCTTTGGCGCCTTACCAGGGCTTGCGCTCCAAACGATTTCACCCGTCTTTTTGTCAAAGGCATAGAGACGGTCCATGGCTGGGCCATCCGCGCCCCAGTTACTGGTGACTCCACGGATAATGACCAAGTCCTTCTCAATCGTAGGAGCACCTGTACGTCCATTGGTGAATGTCAGGCGTCCGAATGCTTCCATCATCGGGATACGGAAGACGAGCTTGCCTTCTGCTGTGTAGGAGACAAACTCTCCCGCGGATGTCATCACATAGACATTCCCTGTTTCGGCATCCACGGTTGGGCTACCGATGGTGTAGCGGTCGTAGGTGATGTCCGAGAGGAAGTCATTGAAGCCATGTTCCCAGAGCACTTTGCCGGTTTCGGCATTAGCGCAAAAAAGCACTTCTTGAAGATCAGGCCCGGTTCCGCGGTAACCAAAGCCATAGACTTTGTTTCCTGCGACGACGGGTGTGCCGCCTCCAGCGATAGGGATGGTCCAGCGGTGGACGGGCGTTCCAAGAGCTAGCTTTTCAGGAAGTCCTTTTTCACGGCTGACGCCAATGCCTTCCGGCCCGCGCCAGTTCAACCAGCCATCGACATCCGCAAATGCCGCAGATGACATCATCAGAGCCGCGGCCACCAGGGTTCCAGTGAGATTTCGCATTTCCTTCATTCCTAACTATGCCCGCTTGAGGTCTACGCAGACCGCCGTGCCTTCGTGGCTACGGGCATACAAACATCCACCTGCCAGTGTTGGATGGCTCCAGCAGGTGCCACTCAAAATGGAGCTACGGGAGCGTTCGGTCAGTTTGATTGGGTCAGCATCGATGAGAATAAGCTCACCACGCTCGGTCAGCACGATGAGGAGGCCATCCGCCATCATCAAGCCGCCCTTACCAATGCCGCGCAATGCCCACTTTTCGGCCCCAGAGCGTGCATCCAGACAACGAAGCGTGTTCTCATCGTTGCCAAACAGGTGTCCGCTACTCAGGATGCAGGTGTTGAAGTGATTCCGCATCGTGCGGGTTTCCCACAGCTGCTTTGGTGTACCGCCTGCCAGGCTAACGAGGGCTCCGCCTTTTCCATAGTTGGATGCGATAAACACATCATCACCGATAAAAATCGGGTCGGCTGCATTGACATCGTAGGAGGTTTGCCATGGAAATGCCCAAAGCTTTCGCCCGGTCTGCGGGTCAACGCCTACGAGTTCTTTGCCTGAAAAGATTGCCAGAACGGTTTTGCCACCGATGGTCGTCTTGACCGGTGTGGCATAGCCGGTTGGGCCGCCACCGCTTGACCAAACAATCTTTCCTGTTGCGCGGTCGAGCGCGGCGCCGGTAACTCCGATGTTTACGTAGACACGGTTGCCATCCACCAGCGTCGAGCCAGCAAAGCCCCAGGTTGGGAGTGGACATCGGGTTTCCGCGGCGACAGCACGTTGCCAGACAACTTTTCCAGTGTCTGCGGTCAGAGCGTAAACAACGCCTTCACGGCTGACAGAGTAGACAACGCCTCCGACAACACAGGGAGTTGCACGCGGTCCGCCGTAGTCACCGGGTGAGCAGGGGTAGGAATACTTCCAGATTACTTTGCCCGTTTTGGCATTGAGCGCCGCGATGGTATCGGTTCCTGCGATGTTGCCACTGACAAATGCCTTGCCATCGGAGACAGTGATCGTCGACCAGCCTTCACCGATCTGTGCGGTCCACAGCTGCTTTGGTTTTCCGCCTGGAAATGTACGGAGGAGGCCCTTTTCAGAGCTTGTACCGTTTCCATTTGGGCCACGCCAAACGGGCCAGTTGTTGGTTGGTGCGCCTGGTCCGATCATTTCCCACCTGCCTTTACATCGTAGCAAAGCAGAACATCCATATCGCGGATGTACAGCTTTCCGTTGGAAACAACAGGGTATGGCCACGATGGCGCCATGCTGCGCTCTGGTTGCTCAAAGCGTCCGAGCTCGGTGTACTTTGCGGGGGTTGCTTCAACCAAGGCTATAGGTCCACGCTCTGAACGGCATATCAGCATCCCATCCGCGAACGTCACAGATCCCTTGCCAACACTGCGGTCTGTCCAAACAACCTTGCCGGTCTTGAACTCCATGCAGGTGAGGTTTGAATTGTCAAATCCGTAAATGTAATCGCCAACGAGGACCATCCCGCCGTGGTGGTTTTGCATTTCCTTGGTGAAGTAAACCTGCTCAGCGGTCGTACCCGTGGCCGTCTTCGTGAGCTTGGCTAGCCCGCCACCATTTTGGTAGGCGGATGCTGCGAAAACAAAGCCATCCTTATAGAGAGGCGCAGAGCAGTTGATTCCTTGTCTGCAGGCTGGTGCATCGTAGTTCCAAAGGAACTTTCCAGATGCGGCATCTACGCCGACAACGGAGCCTGCCAGGAACTGAATGACTTGCCTTGAGCCTGTGACATCGGCGGCGATTGCGGATGAATAGGATGCATCATTGCGTCCAGGGACGTTCGAAACCCAAACCTGCTCACCGGTCTTTTTATTGAGGGCGACGATGGACTTTGCGCCACCTGGTGTGACGATGACATTGTTACCATCGATGAGGGCTGACTCCGAATATCCCCACGTCGGGACGCGTCCGCCGAACTCTTTCACCAACTGGCGACGCCAAACGATGGCACCTGTTGCGGTGTCCTGGCAGATGACATCCCCTGCGACGCCAATTGAGTACATCCGATTGCCTTCAACGGTTGGCGTTGAGCGGGAGCCATAACCACCTTGAGCGGCATCGAGTTTGATGGCCTTTGCAATCGGTGTAGCCCAGATATCCTTGCCGGTTTTTACATCTTTGGCCCAGATAACTTCATCATCGCCGCGGAGGCCCATGCCATAAATGCGATTTCCGACAATGCTTGGCGTTGCGTGAGCATCCCCGCAGCCCTTCGCTGACCACAGAAGCTTAGGGCCACTGGTTGGCCATGATTTCAGGAGGCCGGTTTCCTTGGAAATGCCGGTTCTATCGACTCCGCGGAACTGCGGTGAGTCGGTTGGGGCGATGGATGTAAACCGTGGAGCGGCTAACGTAGTCGCTATGAGGACTGCGGATATCAATGGCAACATCATTTCGAATTCCCTCCAAAAATCATCAATACATTTAAATCGTCGGTGGTCACCCCGTTAGGGATGACCACTCCACAAAACTAGTCAGCGAGGCCGCTTGCCTCAACCTTACCGGCATAGAAGCCACCTTTGGCTCCGATTGTATAGACCTTAAGTGACTTGCCTGGTCCCATAACGGTGAACTGTTGGGTTGTCGTCTTCGTGTCTGTAGCAGGAATTGAGCTTGCGTGGCCATCGACCCATGCGGCGTTGAATGTGCTCGAATGGCGTGCTTGAACAACCTGTACCTGCATCCCTGGGTAAGGAGAAACACCCACATTTCCATCATAGAGCATGATGGTGCCGGTTGTGTTCTGAACTGCACCAAGTGTAACTGGTGTCGCACCTGGGAAGAAGCCATTTGTCATCAGTCCGCCGTTTACAACGATACTGGTCCATGGTGGCGTATTCGGGCATGGCGCGCCTGTTGTCAGCTGGGTATTGATGGCATCCTTGTCGGACGGGCAGCGGTTGATCTCATTGTTCTTAACATAGGGAGACACAACATTGTAGAAGGTGTCAACACACTGGCCATTCAGGTTTGCCGAGAATGGGAATGTTTCATCGTAGTCCTGAACGTACATCAATGCTGCGGTCGCATACTGCCGATGGTTGCTCAGACAGGAAGCCTGTCGCGCCTTTTCTCGTGCCTGTGCAAATACAGGAAAGAGAATAGCTGCAAGTATCGCGATGATAGCGATGACGACAAGGAGTTCGATAAGAGTGAATGCGCGACGGGATGTCATTACTGGTGTCTCCGTAAAATAATTTACTCCGCCAAACGGCAGAGTTCCTTTATGTGTGATTCTGCTATGTATCCTGATGTATTTCCAGTCTATCCGACGACTGGAGACGTACATCTGTTCAGGAATGACCTTAAAGTAAAACAGCCCCTCCAGAGAGGGGCTGCTTGGTTCGAGGGCTTAGACAGCCTTTGCGGATTTGACTGTCTGGATAATTCTGCCAGCAACCTTGTACGGATCTGCTGCGGAGTTTGGCCGGCGGTCTTCAAGCCAGCCCTTCCAGCCACGCTGCACAGTACCCATTGGGATACGAATCGATGCACCACGGTCAGATATTCCGTAGGAGAACTTGTTCCATGGGGCGGTCTCATGCTTGCCGGTGAGGCGCATGTGGTTGTCTGGTCCGTAGACATCGATGTGTGCCTGAATAATGTCTTCTGGAGCAAATGCCTGGCAGATGGAATCGTAGACTTCCTTGCTTCCAGCGCTGCGGAGCGCGGTGTTGGAGAAGTTTGCGTGCATTCCGGAGCCATTCCAGTCGGTGTCACCAAGTGGCTTACAATGCCAGTTGACCCAATAACCGTATTCTTCGCCGATGCGCTCGAGGAGGTAGCGTGCGATCCATACTTGGTCGCCCGCTTCTTTTGCACCCTTTGCGAAGATCTGGAACTCCCACTGACCAGCTGCTACTTCGGCGTTGATACCTTCAACATTGAGTCCAGCGGCGAGGCACTGCTCGAGGTGCTCTTCAACCATGTCGCGGCCGTACGCATTGCGTGCACCGACGGAACAGTAGTATTGGCCCTGTGGATTTGGGTAGCCATTTGCTGGGAAGCCAAGCGGCTTGTTGGTGTCGGCATCGTAGAGGAAGTATTCCTGCTCGAAACCGAACCAGAAATCGTTGTCATCGTCATCGATGGTTGCACGTCCGTTGCTGGAATGGGCATTGCCATGCGCATCGAGGACATCACACATCACGAGGTAGGCAGGGGTTCCATATGCGCTGCGGCCTGGATCCGGGCAAACAAAAACAGGCCGCAATTGGCAGTCTGATGAGCCGCCTGGCGCCTGTTCGGTAGAGGAACCATCGAAGGACCACATTTCACAGTCCTCCAACTTACCGCTGAAATTATCTACAATCTTGGTCTTGCTGCGGAGGCTCTGCATCGGCGTGTAGCCGTCGAGCCAGATGTACTCCAACTTGGCCTTGGACATATTCATGACACCTTCTTGGGATTGGCATCCTCGGCCGGACCGACGTGCGGCTACCCGTGCCGATGGGTATGCTCGATTTGTGTGAAGCATATCATTTTGATGTGTTGTTAAGCCAACCAAGGTTGTAGCCGTGTCCCATGCAAAACAAAACCCCGGAGGCCTGTTTACGGGCTCCCCGGGGTCTGAAGTCGTTTTTGGCTAGCCTTACTTTACGATGGTCGCCTTCTTGATACGGTCGAGTTCTGGGAAGTTCTTCTCCAGAAATTTGTTACCCTGTTGCGCGATTTCGCCCTGCAGCTGGGTGACCTGCTCGCCATATCCGCCATAGAGCTTGTCGACGACATCCATGCCTGCGACAACCTGTCCAAACGGGGAAAAGCCCATCTGGTCCAGACGCGCATTGTCCTTCAGGTTGATGAAGAGCTGTGTCGAGCGGCTGTTAGGTGCGCTTGACTTTGCATACGTGATGTAGCCACGCTTGTTGCTTGCGACAACGGCATCGTCATCGATATTGGCATCAAGCCACTTGCTTGCAAACTTTGGGTTTCCATGGATACCAAATTGCACAACGAAGTCCGGGACTACACGGAAGAAAATCACATCTGTGAAGAACCCTGCACGAACCAGGTTATAGAAGCGGTCTGCGCCCAGAGGTGACCACTTGCGGGTGATGGCAAGTGTGAAGTTCCCCTTGGATGTCTCGAATTGCACTTTGAATGACTCAGGGGCTTTCGCTGTGTGCTTGGAAGGGTCATCGAGGCCAGGAATAGCCGATGTTGCCGTTTGCGCCTTTGCCGCAGGCTTAGCCTTAGTCTGTGCCATCGCCGGAACCGCAAACAACGAGAGTGCCAGCAGTGCTGTTAATGTGGTGTTTCGCATATGTCAGTATAACCTCATCGAACGCCCGGATTGGTTCAAGTGGACCCAAGGAATCACGGGCTATACTGCATCATCGGTCACATCGGCCGGTCGAAGGAGACCCGATGATGAAACTCTCCCGCCAACAGGCGATTGCTTCCGTCTTTTCTGCAGCGCTGTTCGGTCCTGCCGTGCTTGCATCGGCTGCACAGACATCCACAAATTCCCGCTACGGAATGGTCGTTCAGAGCAAGGGTAAAGTCACCCGCATCGACAAAGCCGGAAACATCCTCTGGCAATATGACTGCGCTTACAACTCCCATGACATCCGCTTGCTGCCAAATGGCAATGTGCTTGTTACAACCCAGCCAAGTGTGATTGAAGAGATCACTCCAGAAAAGAAGGTTGTTTGGTCATGGAAGGGGAAAGCGGTTGCCCCACATGATGGCCCAATCGAGATCCACAGCTTCGAGCGTCTGGAGAATGGCAACACCATCATCAGCGAATCGGGAAACAAGCGCATCATCGAAGTCGACCCTAAGGGCACGATTGTTCACTCCATCGCGCTGACCGTCGAAAAGCCGGACTGGCACCGCGACACCCGCCGCGTCCGCCGTACAGACAAAGGCACATTCCTGGTTGCGCATGAAGGCATGGGGATGGTCCGTGAATACGACAAATCGGGCAAAGTCCTCTGGGAGCACAAGCTGGAGCTCGGCGCAGAGCCCGCCACCCCAGGCGCGAATGGCCACGGCGTCTCCATTTTTAATGTGCTTTCACTAAAGAACGGAAATGTCCTCATCGGCGGTGGAAACAATAACCGTGTCTACGAAGTTGATCGCAGCGGCAAGACCGTCTGGAGCATCGAGCGGGATGAGCTTAAAGCCCCGGATGGCAAAGCGATTCATCTTTGCTGGATCACCAGTCTCAATGTCCTTCGCAACGGGAATATGGTTTTCGCGACGGCTTTCGCCGGTGCCGACCAACCGATTTTTGTCGAAGTAAATCGCAAGAAGGAAGTGGTTTGGGCGAAGTACCCGGATGCGACCATCGGTGACGATGTCTGCGCATTCTGGCTTACGGACATCCGCGGAAGCGTTATCCGTTAATGGAACAGAGCAACCAAGCCCTGACCCGTAAGGGATTTCTCGCTGGAACAGCCGGTGTCATCGCCGGCTTTCCGACGGTTGTACACGCATCCGTCCTTGGTCGCGGTGGCTACACGGCGCCCAGTAACCGGGTCACTGTTGGGATGATTGGCACTGGCAAAATGGCCAATGACTATCACTTGCCGACGCTCATCGGCTTCCCGGATGTCCAAATTCTTGCGGTCTGCGATGTCGACACAACCCGGCGTTTGGCAGCACAGAACCGTGTGCTGAGCAACTATGACAAGCAGGGGCGAAGCGGTGCCCGAGTGGATGTCTACAACGACTTCCGCGATGTCATCGGGCGTAAAGATATCGATGCCGTCTGTATCGCAACTCCTGAGCACTGGCATGCCATCCCGGTCATCGAAGCCGCAAAGGCCGGCAAGGATATCTACTGCGAAAAGCCATTGACATTGACATTGCTTGAGGCAAAGCGCTGTATCGAGGCGGTGCGGAAGCACAAGCGCGTGATGCAAACCGGGTCCCAGCAGCGCTCAAATGTGTTCGGCCCGTTCCGGGAAGCGTGCGAGTTTGTGCGCTCGGGACGCATCGGTACGGTCAAGTCGGTTACCGTTGGTGTCGGCGGTCCAAGTGTCAAGTGTGACCTCGCTGGTGAACCAATGGAGCCGGGCCTCGACTGGGATATGTGGCTTGGCCCGACTCCTGATCGACCGTATTCATCGGTGCTTAGCCCACGCGGAAGCCATAATCACTTCCCCGCATGGCGTAACTACCGGGAGTTTTCCGGTGGCGGGCATGCGGATATCGGCGCCCACATGTACGACATCATGCAGTGGGGACTCGGAACGGATGCATC
>JACCDI010951547.1_pt1 | contig 21009 bp, 7 predicted proteins | sample 7442791 | NCBI WGS metagenome assembly JACCDI01 (sample SAMN15323434, study PRJNA562643) | freshwater metagenome | isolation source: river surface water | place: USA:Blue River Watershed | collected 2017-08-15
CTAATTTTACTCTTGATGTAAATGCGAATATAATCAATTATCAAAATGGTAATGTCAATGGTAATTTAACAGTACGTCGAAATATGGAAGGTAATGTAATGAATTATAATAATGGAAATGTATATGGTAATTTATATGCTGGAAATTTAACAGCAAATGTATTATTAAGATCTAATGTTGAAATACTTGGTAATGTTATCAATTATATTCGTGGTAATGTATCCAATACACTCAATGTTTCTAATTTAAATGTATCAAATATATCGAATTTCACTCTTGATGTAAATGCCAATATAGTCAATTATCAAAATGGTAATGTCAATGGTAATTTGACAGTACGTCGAAATATGGAAGGTAATGTGATTAATTATAATAATGGAAATGTATATGGAAATTTATTTAATGGAAATCTTGTTGTAAATAATTTAATTCAATCCAACACTGAAATACTTGGAAATGTAATCAATTATATTCGTGGTAATGTATCCAATACATTAAATGTATCTAATTTAAATGTCGCAAATATATCAAATTTCACTCTTGATGTGAATGCCAATATAGTCAATTATCAAAATGGTAATGTAAATGGTAATTTGATTGTACGACGAAATATAGAAGGTAATGTAATGAATTATAATAATGGAAATGTATATGGAAATTTATTTAGTGGAAATGTAGTAGTAAATAATATTTTACAATCGAATACAGAAATTGTAGGTAATGTGATTAATTATGTAAGAGGAAATGTATCAAATACATTAAATGTATCTAATTTAAATGTATCGAATATATCGAATTTTTCGAGGGATATTAATGCGAATGTAATTAATTATAATTCAGGAAATGTTTCAGGTAATTTTACAGTGCGAGGACAAACTTTTTTACAAAGTAATGTTACAGGAAATATTATAAACTTTGTTTCTGGAAATGTAACTGGTAATTTAGATGTTGCTAATTTACGCGTTTATACAGGTTTAGAAGTTGAATGTTTAGAAGCAAATATTGTAAATTTAATTGCACAAAATGCGGTAATTGAAGGTAATTTAACTACTGGAAATCTCGTAGCAAATATTCTTACTATTGGTAATACTATTGTATATCCTCCGTGGTTACAAGTAAATGTATCAGGTTTTAATGCTCTTCGTGGTAATGTAACTGATTATTTTGATGTTTTTAATTTATTTGTTCGAGGAAATTTAAGTATAACAGGAAATCTTGATTTACCAAATATTTTATACGCAAATATTATTAACGCAAATGATGTGAATATTTATGGTAATTTAGATTCTTATGGAAATATTAATAATTCACAAGATATTCATACATTAAATTTATATGTAAATGGTAATTCAAATATATCTGGAAATTTATATACTTCAAACATTATGAATACTACAAACATTTATACAGATAATATTTATGTTGATAAACTTACTTATATGAATAGTAATGTTGATATTCAAGGTAATTTATATGTTTATTCAAACGCTATAATCAATGGTAATAATCATATTTTTGGAAATTCAAATATTAGTGGAAATATTGGTATTGAAGGAAATATTATGGGTAATAGTAATCTTATTATATTAAATGGAAATGTAGGTATTGGTATAGTAAATCCTGCTTATAAGATTGATATTGCTGGAGATGCGAATATTAGTGGTAATTTAATAGCAAATGGTAACGCAAATATTATTGGAAATCTTGGAATTAATGGAAATGTAATTGGAACAAGTAATTTAATTTTATTAAATGGAAATGTGGGTATTGGACGTGTAAATCCTGCTTATAAGATTGACATAGCAGGAGATGCGAATATTAGTGGAAATCTTATTACACGTGGTAACGCGAATATTATTGGAAATATTGGAGTAACAGGAAATATAATTGGAACAAGTAATTTAATATTATTAAATGGTAATGTAGGTATTGGACGTGTAAATCCTGCTTATAAGATTGACGTAGCAGGAGATGGTAATATTAGTGGAAATTTAATTACACGTGGTAACGCAAATATTATTGGAAATATTGGAATAACAGGAAATTTGATCGGAACAAGCAATTTAATTTTATTAAATGGAAATGTGGGTATTGGTATGACAAATCCTGCTTATAAGATTGATGTGTCTGGTGATGCGAATATTAGTGGAAATCTTATTACACGTGGTAATGCGAATATTGTTGGAAATATTGGAATCACTGGAAATATAATTGGAACAAGCAATATTATTTTATTAAATGGTAATTTGGGTATAGGTCTTTCAAATCCGTTTCAAAAACTTGATATGATTGGAAATGCGAATGTTACAGGTAATATAATGGTTTCGTCTAATTTGTCGGTAAATGGAAGTATAAGTACAAATAATTATTCAAATATGGTACGAAAGTTCTGGAGTTGTGGATATTATACATCTGTTTTCGGACAAGCTTTAGGTACTGCTACCTATTATTTAGTAGCAACGATGGGTACAAGCAGTGATTCTGGTAACTTTGGTTATTTTACTGTTGAAGGAACATTAGGTGGGTCACGAACCAATCAATCCGTTTATGTAAATAGTGTTTTTGGTTGTCGTGATAATGAATATTTTGGTGGTTTTGTAAATGGATATTCATTGCCATCAAGCGCTACAACTTATGTAGATGTACTTGTTTATAAAAATGCTTCGAATGTTTATCAAATTTATCTTAAAGTATTTAACTTTTATAAATTTGATTTAATGTTTGGTGGTAACTTCTCTTCTATTGGTTCAATTGTTATTAATGAAGCCGCTTCAGCAACAGGTACTACAACTGTTCCTTCTGGAACTTTGATTGGAAGTCTTGTAACTTCTGTTAAACAATACACAGTTAGTAATAACATGGGTATATTAAACGCAAATCCTCAATATACTCTTGATGTTGCTGGATCAGCAAACATTTCTGTAAATGCTTTTGTACGAAATGCTTTAGCAATTGGTTCTACATCAGCAACTGCTAACCTTGATGTTAATGGAAATGCTTGTATTAGTGGAAATTTATTAATAAATAGTGGTACAATGTGGGTTGATGCTACAAATAATCGAATTGGTATTAATAATACAAATCCTCAATATACTCTTGATCTAAAAGGTAGCGCAAATATTAGTGGTAACGCAAATATTATTGGAAATCTAGGTATAAATGGAAATGTATATGTACAATCTAACGCAAATATAATTGGAAATGTTGGAATTAATGGAAATATTTATACATATAGTAATATTATATCATATGGTATTAATTCACCAGGTGGTAATGCAGCAATTAATTCCATTTTATCTTCATATTCCGTTCCAACAGATTATACTTATTATTTAAATGCCAATTATATCAATCAAGCAAATAATACAACAATTGGTGATTGGAATGGTTTTACAAGTACAAGTACTTCACAACCTATTTATTATACATCAGGTGGTTATGGAAATGGTGCTTATGTTAAATTTGATGGATCAAATGATTATTTACAAGCACCTAGTAGAACTTTTAATTTAGCAACAAATGGTGGTGGAACTGTATTCTTATTAATGCGATATGATAATACACCATCTCCTTCAGCATCAACACCAATGTTTGGTTATGTAAGTTCAACAGGTACAGCAGCAGGTATGTGGGAATTCGGTGATAATGGTTTACAAACAAAATCATATATGTTCCAATCTGCTGGTATTAACTTTATGGATTATACATCTCAAACAGTTGTTCAAGGTACTTTCTATTTAATTAGTGCTTATATCAACTCATCCACTTCCAACTTTAGAACATACATTAATGGTGGTAATTTAGTAAGTACTACTATTGGAGGTTATACAGATATTACGGGTAATGCTTTTATTGGTGGTAATAAATATTATAATCGTTATAAAAATATGTCAATAAGTGGTATGATGTATTATGATCGTGCTTTAAATAATACGGAAATCACAAATGTTCAAACTTATATGTTAAATAACTTTTTAAATGCTTTAGGGTCAACACCATTACTCTTTGTTGATTATCTTAATTATCGTGTTGGTATTAATAAGTCATCACCATCCTATCTTTTTGATATTGATGGTAATACAAATGTTTCTCAAACTGGTTATTTTGGTAATATTGTTGTATACGGAAATATTTTAGGTGGTAATTTATCTTCATCCAATATTAGTGGAGATTTAACTCTAAATGGTAATTTAATTACTCAAGGTAACGCAAATATTGTTGGTAATCTTATATTATTAAATGGAAATCTTGGTATTGGTCGTATTAATCCCGTTTATAAGATTGATGTTGCGGGTGACGCAAATATTAGTGGAAATCTTATTACACGTGGTAACGCAAACATTATTGGAAATATTGGTATTAATGGAAATATATTCGGTACAAGTAATTTAATTTTATTAAATGGTAACGTCGGTATCGGTATAACAAATCCTGCTAGTAAGTTGGACGTGGCAGGTGATGCGAATATTAGTGGAAATCTAATTACTCGTACTAACGCAAATATTATTGGAAATTTTGGAGTAAATGGAAATATATTAGGTACATCGAATTTAATATTATTAAATGGAAACGTGGGTATTAATACATCGAATCCAAAATATCGTCTTGATGTATCTGGAAATGCGAATATATATGGTAATCTTATTGTAAATACAAATACATTATATGTAGATAGTGTAACAAGTAGAGTGGGTATTAATACATCAACTCCACTTTATGCTTTAGATGTGAATGGTACAAGTCGTTTTACTGGAAATATGGATTTAAATAACTTTAGTATCAATAATGTTTCAACTCTTCAAGCATCATATATTAATACTTCAAATGTGGGTGGTTATTTAACAGTTGATTCATCCAATAATATTATTTTAGGTGGTCAAACAAATATGGGGAATGTATATATTGGTTATTCAGAAAGTCCGAATCAAAATATTTATATAGGTTCTACCGGAGATAACATTTATTTAGGTGGAAATGTTACATATATTACTTCCAATATTACTCAAGTTACCGATCCAACCATCACTTTAAATAAAGGCGGTGTTACTTACAACGGTTCAGGTATTGAGATTGAAAATAGTAATGCTATTGTCGCCTCTCTTAAATTAGATAGTGCTGGAAATTGGATATTAAGCGATGCGAACACAGGTGTTTATAATTTACACTCTATCGGAATGGGCGATTGGACGGGTACTGGATATACTCTTAAAGCAGATGTAGCACAAATTACTGGAAATATTAGTAGTGGAAACGTCGTTACTGGAAATGCGAATATTTCAGGAAATCTTTGGGTCGGTGGTTATCCAACAACTTATCATAGAATGCGCGTAGATGGTAATGTTCACTTTGGTATTAATAATAATTACGATATTAATAAATATGGTATTCTAACGGTCACAACAGATGATGCGGATGGAACAGCAGCAATGGCATTTGTAAGAAAAGATAATTATGTATGGAAAATGGGTTATAAGAATGATTCAACTAATGACTTGTATATTTACGATGGTACAAATGGTGTAAAACTTACTGCTGGTAATGCTCAAAACTGGTCATCACCTTCTGATAAACGATTTAAAAAGAATATTTCTGAAATTCAAAGTGCTTTATACAAAATTCGTCAAATTCGCGGTGTTTATTACAATTATTTAACAGATCCTGATGGATCTTCACGAAAAGTGGGTGTAATTGCTCAAGAAATGTATAATGTATTGCCTGAAGTAGTAGATGTTCCAGAAAATCCTGAGCATCCAATGACTGTAAGATATAGTGAAATTGTTTCTCTTCTCATTAACGGTTTGAAAGAAATGGATCAAAGATTAAATGTGATTGAAGAAAAACTTGAAAATATGTAAAAAAAATATTTATTATTATTTATTTAAATTAAACTTTTTAACAAATAATAATTTGTTAAAAAAAAATAATATTATTAATTATAATAAAGAATAACGACTTCTCTTTTAGAGAGAGAAAAATTGAATTATCTCTAAAATCGTTTTTCGATCTCTTTATATTTTTTTAACTTTTTGATATCTTTTACTTCAGATACCCAACCTTTCTTTCCAAACGTTCCATAATAAAAATCATGTCCATTTGCGTAATCTTCTATACTATAATTTTCTGGAAAATAGGATCTTGATCCTCGTGTTTTATCAATCATTGAATAAAAATAATTTTTACCTAATAAAACGGGATAAGGAACATCACTATTACCAATTTCCGAAAAATATTTAACAAATCCGTCATCATCTTCTAATGAGAATTCAAAAATATTATCTGTAATACAAACATATTTATTTTTCCCCATTTCTAATAAAATAGAATTACCATCTCCAAATGATCCCAACTTTTTATCTTTTCCAATAATCACTTTTTTCGCTTTTAATTTTGTAATAAAAAGATCATAAGGTAATTTATCGTAATTTTTCCAATCACCATGTTTGCGACTATTATATTTTACACGTTTATATATTGAAACAATATTTTTATTTACAATTACTTCAAATGGACGTCCACCATTATCATGAATATAATACTTTTTACCCTTTTTCTCACTACTTAATTTTATCCAACGTTTAATCTTTTTCGATGTTTCTGATATAATCCACATATTTCCATCTTTTCCTTTCATCTTTGTATCAACTTTTTCTGCGTGAGCGCAATATCCTAAACCTTTAGGACTTGGTTCGTCACCTTTATACGATGATTTTGGATCATTTTTACAAGGTGGCATTTTATTTAAAAAATTTAATTTCTATATTTATATATCATTATTTTGTATAATTATTTTTATATAAATAATTATTTATATAAAAAATATAAAAAGTGATTTTTTTTTTAAATAGAAGAGATTTTATACTTTGTTAATAAAAAAAAAATGAATACATTTAAAATTGGAGGTTATTTATATTTACGAGATCATTGCTCATATAAGAGTGATAATTATGATGTATATAAATTTGGTTCAACAAAAAGTATAAAAGATAGAAGTGGATTATATAAAACGTGTGAAGTGGAAAGTGGTACATTTATATTAGTTATTCAAATTTTTTATAAAAAGTGTAAAAAGGTAGAAAAGTTTATAAATCATCATTTTAAAAAAATTGGATTACATCGTTATTTTGGAGGTGGTACTGAATTTTTTGATAAATCAATTTATTCACAAATTACAAAATATTTAGATGAAAAAAATATTTTATATAAAATATTATCCAAAGAAGAGATCGAACAATTAACTTATACAGATTATGAAAATAAAGATTATTCAAGTGATTCCACATCTTCCATATCATCAATCGATAGTAATAAAAATAGTAATATATTACCATTATTTCATCAAAATGAAGTATTAGAACGTATTGAAGAGTATTATCAAAATAATTCAAAAGGACAAATACAATGGGCTTGTGGTTTGGGAAAAGCACTTTTATCGCTTTTGATTGTTTCAAAAATGAATATGAAAAAAGTTGTCATTGGTCTTCCAAGTGTATATTTACAAAAACAGATGAAAAAAGAGATTTTACGAGTATTTCCCAATCATAAAAATATATATTTTATTGGTGGAAATAATTCATTATTATCAAAAAAATATAGTTTAAAAGAAGAGAGTGATGATTCTGATTCTAATTTAGAAAATACAGATCTTGTTCAAAAACGTATTATTGATATACTTAACAAATATAATGATAGCGTATTTTTTATTACGACATATCGCTCATCACATTATTTAGTAGATGAAAAGATACAATTTGATTTTAAGATTGGTGATGAAGCGCATCATTTAGCATCACTTCAAAAAGAGAGTATATATAAAAAGTATAATGCTTTTCATCATATTCAAAGTAAATATGCTTTATATATGAGTGCTACACCTAAAAATATTGATACAGGAAAATCGATTGAAAATATTGTTTATTCAATGGATAATGAAACACATTTTGGATCTGTGATTGATAAGAAGAGTATTTCGTGGGGTATTGAAAATAAGAAGATTACGGATTATGTATTAAATGTACTTTATAATAGTGAAGATGAAGTAGATATGATTATTCAAGATTTGGATATAAAAGTTTCAAATAAAGAGTTATTTATTTCTGCTTATATGACATTAAAATCAATTGAAAAGTATGAAGATTTATCTCATTTATTGATTTATTGTAATAGTACAGAAAACGCACAAATTGTAAATAGTTATATTGAAGCGATTATCAAGAAAGATGTATTAAATATTGATTTTGATGATTTTTATATCAATGATTTACATTCACGAAAAAGTAATGTAAATCTAGAATGTAAAAAAGAGTATGGTATATGTAATTGTGAAATTTGTAAATTTTCAAAAGCAAAATATGGAATTATATCTTCAGTATATATTTTTGGAGAAGGTTTTGATTTACCACGATTAAATGGAGTGACGTTTGCTGAAAATATGAGTTCTGAAATTCGTATTGTTCAATCCGCATTACGACCGAATCGTATTGATAAAATGAATCCAAATAAAAAGGCATATATGATATTACCTTATATAGATGATAAAGATATTGATATATTAGGTAAAAATTCATTTGAAAAGTGTCGAAAGATAGTTTATGAAATGCGAAATCAAGATGAAGCAATAGAACAAAAGATATTTGTATCCAAATTGGAAGTGAAGAAACCAAACAAACCTAAAGATCCAAAAGTTAATTCATATATATCTGTATCATTAGGTGATAATTGTGAAGATAAATTAAATACTTTTAAGATGAGATTGCGTCATAGTAAAGCATTACCTTCAAAAACATCACCAGAAGAAGATGAATATCAACTTGTAAAAGCGATCAATCGTGAATTAAAAGTGGAATCTATTCAAGATTATATTGAGAAAAAAAGTATTCATATGAATTATGTGGAAGATCCAGAAAAATATTTTAGAAATAATGGTGTATGGAGAAATTGGTATGATTTTATGGGAACAGATGTTTCGATCTTTATTTCAAATAAAGAAGAGTGGATTAAATTTTGTAAAGAGAAGAATATTAGAAATACAAAAGAATATAATGAAAAGTGTGAAATATATAAAGAATTACCTTTATATCCGGATATACTATACCCAAATTTTGGAAATATTAAGGATGAATTGGAAACAAGAAAAAATAGAAGAAATAAATAATAAAAAGATTTATAATTTATTAAAAATAATAAAAAAATGATTTTTATAAAATAAACTATTATAATTACTAATATTTAATTATTCAAATAACAAAATATATAAATAATTAATTTTTTTACTAAAATGAAAAATAATAATAAAATATCAGAAGAAGAGAAAGAATATAATTATATTAAATCAATAAATATTGAATTAAAAGTTTCATCTATTCAAGATTATGTTGATAAAAAAAGTATTCATATGAACTATGTGGAAGATCCGGAAAAATATTTTAGAAATAATGGTGTATGGAGAAATTGGTATGATTTTATGGGAACAGATACTTCTATCTTTATTTCAAATAAAGAAGAGTGGATTAAATTTTGTAAAGAGAAGAATATTAAAAATTCTATTGAATATAATGAAAATTGTAAAATATACAAAGAATTACCTTTATATCCTGATATATTTTATAAAGGTTTTACAAATATTCTATATGAGTTAAATATTACAAGACCTCGAAGAAAATAACAAATTTCTTTTATTATTTATTTTTATATTATTTATTTTTATATTATTTATTTTTATATTATTTATTTTTATATTATTTATTAAAAATATTTTTTATTATTTTATTATTTATTTTTATGAGTTCCACATCGTCCATTAAACTCACTCTTTCCTTTACTTGAACAAACACAACCATCTTTTTTTATAAATCCACATGATATACTGTTTTCAGATGATTTTGAACTTTTACTACTTTTAGATGCTTTTGATATAGTTGAAGTTGTTTCAATATCTTTACTTTTACTCTTTTTCCCATCTTTCTTTTCTAAAAGTTCTTTGGTTAGTGGTTGATGACTTGCGCTACTAGTGAGTTGAAGATGTTCAATACTTTCTTTTTTATCACCATATCCAATAATTGCATCTTTTGAAAGTTCTTCAATATAAGTTTTATACAAAGTTTCATAAGATTTAATTTCATTTTGAAGAGTTTCAATTTGAGCAAATGTTGGTTCAAGAGCTTTAATAAAATCTCTGTTTTTAGGAATCTTGATTTTAAGTGATAATAATCTATCAATATCAATATGTAATTGTGCTGATCCGTGAGAACAATTCTTATATATATGATCTTTAATATTTATTAAATATTCTCCAATATAATTTGTAGTTATTTCGTCATTTATACTATGTACTGATAATGCGGTATCATTTAAAAATATTTTACCATATATTTTTGTTACACATGTTTCAATAGACATACCATCACGTGATATTTTATAAGTAATACCATCTCTATTATATTCATTAACTTTGTAATTCATTATATTACCTCCACCATATGCATCATATATTGAACCTTGATTTTTACTTTTTGTTATTCTTTTACCATACTTTATCTCGCAAATTTTTCCCAATTCAACTTCTTCACACTCTTCTTTTTCACTAATTTCAGTAATACGATTTTTTACATCATTTTCCAGTTTTTTTAACTGCTCTTCTTTTTCAATTTTTCCATTGTATGGTGTTGAAATTTTATTTACCCATGTTTTCATCTTTTCTTCGGTTTTGGGAATGGGAATTTTAAAATCATTAAATTGTGTTGCACGAATAAATTTTTGAACTGTTCCAGATGATTTTTCAATAAATTGTTTTTCCATTGATTTACAAATATAAAAAATATACATATTATCCATCATATTTTTTGCTTTTATTGTAAAACATTGTGAAGCCCAAAATTTATCTTTATAAAATTGTATATACCCACAATTTCCAGTTCCAGCTACAATTGTACAATTTTCATTATTATATTCATTATGATTACCTATTGGAAGTATTCCGCCACCATAAACTGGAAATATTCCATTTACAACATTTTTTTTATCTAATTGTTTACCACTTTTAATATCACAAATATCTCCTAATTTAACCAATTCATATTCATCACTCACAATTAACTCTTTTTTATTATAATCTTTCCCATTTAATGACACATTTTCATTTGTTAATAGTTCTTGAATAGATGCTTCTGATACAACTTTATCATATACATTACAAATATCACCTTTACTTTCAATAAGAGTAATCCAACCATTCACTTCTTCAAATTTATCTTCTTCATACTTTTCAACAATTAATTCCGAAAATTTTACATTACTTGTTTTTTCTTCACTATTATCAAAAATAACAATCGATGTTTTGGTCGATGTATTTTCAAATTGATCTTGAGGAACACTAATTACTTCACGAACATTAAAATTTTGTACTAAACATTTACGAATATCTTTATACTTTTTATCAAAAAATACTCCTTCTTTCAATACACCAATTGCTGTTCCTTCAATTTCTAACATATCCATCATTTGAATGAGTGAAACGCTCTCTTTATCATTTCCTTTAAGATTATATTTTTTCGCAAAAGCATTAATACGATTACTACTTGAAGATAAACATACTTTCTTCTTCTCTTCATCTAATTTATCTTGATTCTCTTTATTTTTAATCATTTTTAATTGTTTTTCACGTTTTGTAATCACTTCTTGATTCTTCTCTTTCTTTTTGTTTAACTCTTTTAATTCATCTTCAATATACTTTTTAATCTTCTCTTGTTTTTCAACTTCTTGACTTTTTTTATTTTTATCTCCACCATATGGAGGATTAGTAACAATATAATCAAACTTTTTATTTTCAAATTCATCTAAAAATGAATTTTTATATCCCATATGTACTCCAATTTCTGGAATTGTTCCTGTTAAAGTAAAGAATTCTAAACCTGCTGATTTAATCACATCTTCATTCATATCATAATGATATACTTTCTTTAATTCACTTTCCCAATTTACTTTTATTTCACTCTTATTTAAATAATGAATATATCCTGTGGTAAAACCTCCTGAACCACCAAACATATCAATCATATTTTTAATACTTCCATCTCCATTAACTTGAGGATTTAATTTATCATAAATGTAATTTACAATATGACGATCTGTAAAATATGCTCCTAATTCACTAATCGCACTTTCGTCTCTACCAATGAAATATTCATAAATTTTACCAGAAAGTTGAACGTTACACTCTTTTTCAATTTTTGAAATATTGTCAATATCTTTTATAAGATTATTAAAGATTGAACTTTTCATATTTTTAGGTACTTCATAAAATAATAATTTTTTCATTTGATTATGTTCAAGTAAAGCATCCAAAATATCATCATATATAACGTCTGCTGTTGTATTCATCTTATTTTTTGCCAATTCTACTAAACCTGAAAATCTACAAACTTCTGGTAATCCAACTTTTTCAAATAATCCATTCTCTTCAATCTTCTTTAATCCATATAATATATTAAATACTTTTAAAGCATTCATTCCATAACCCGCTCCATTATTACGCAAATAATTATGGATTTCATGAATTTTATCCTTCAGTGCTTCGCGATTTGAAATAGTATTGTATTCACTCATTTGTTTTAATAAATTCGTTTCTTCTTCATTTAATTCATTTTCTCCTTCTTCCTTTTCTAAATTCATTTTTTTATTCTTTTTCACTAATTCTTTTTTATCTTCTAAAATTGTTTCCATAAAAGATACTATTTGCTTTACATTATCCATTCCATACTCTTCTAATAACTCTTTATCATTTAATTTACTTATCTTCAATTCAAATAACTCCTTTTTGTCTTTATGCTTCTCCGTCTCTAAATGAGACTTATGATGCGATATTTGATCTGGTTTTGTTTTACAAATACCACAAGTATATGATTTTAACATTTTTTTCGTTTCTATATTATATTGTTAGATTTCTTTTATATCAAAAAAACGTAAAAAAAGTTATTTTTTCATATTTTTTATATTTTCCTAAACTTTTAACTTTTTTATAAATAGTTAAAAAGATAAAATAAAAAAATAAAAAAAAAAGATAAAAGATAATTAAATATAAAAAGAAATATAAAAAGAAAATATTATTAAATAGTAAAAAAAGGAAAATATTAAAATGATTCTTAAAAATAAATTATTTATTTATTTATTTTTATTACAATTATGTACACAATTTGTTGGAATATTATGTATTAGTAGCGGGGCTAATGAGCCGATTCCAGACAATGAATTACAATTAACAGCAAAAGATTGTTCTTTACAATATTGTGCTGATAAAGACGGAATGGCTCTTTGGTTATCTCTCCAAAATATATGTGTTAAAGAAAATGCGAATCCATATTTTTTAGAAATTGATCATCAAACATATTATCAACAAAATAATGTATTATCACCTTTTGTTACAGGATCTATATGTGCTTCTATATCTTTAATATCTTTTTTAATGGGATATTTGATTTCTCAACAAGAAGTTAAAAAAAATAAATATTCTGAACTTAAAATGATTGAAGATGAATAATTTTAATTTATTAACAAATTCATTTTTAATAAAAAGATTAATAAAAATGTATATAAAGGAATTTATATAAAATAAAATAAAATAAAATATATTTTATATAAAAAATGAAAGTATTAATTTATGGTCGAGGCTGGATTGGTCAAAAGTTCATTGATCTTCTTGAAAAAGAAAATATTGAATATATTTTAGGAAAAGCCCGTTGTGATAATGAAATAGATTTAAAAAATGAAATTGAACAAATTTATCCATCTCATGTTGCTTCATTTATTGGAAGAACTCATGGAACTACTGAAGATGGTAAAGTATATACAACTATTGATTATTTAGAACAACCTGGTAAGTTATATGAAAATGTACGAGATAATCTTTTTAGTGTTGTTTTATTAGCGCATTTATGTAATGAAAGAAATATTCATTTCACTTATCTTGGGACTGGTTGCGTGTACTCATTTGATAATCAACATATTTTAAATGAAGATGGTAGTGTAGAAAATGGATTTAAAGATGAAGAAAACGCGAACTTTTTCGGTTCATCTTATTCTACTGTAAAAGGATTTACCGATCGACTTATGAGATTATATGAAAAAAATGTTTTACAACTCAAGATAAGAATGCCAATTACTGAAGAGAAGAATGGTAGAAACTTTATTACAAAAATCACGACATATGAGAAGATTTGTTCCATTCCAAATTCAATGACGGTTCTTCCAGAATTACTTCCAATTGCTTTAGCAATGATGAAAAATAATAGTGTTGGAACTTATAATTTTACGAATCCGGGAGTGATTTCTCATAATCAAATTCTGGAAATGTATCGTGAAATCGTGGATCCTAACTTTACTTGGAAGAATTTTAGTATAGAAGAGCAAGATAAAATATTGGCATCAAAGCGATCAAATAATTATTTGGATACAACGAAGTTAGAGAATTATGTAAAAGACCATAATCTTGAGTTATCATCGATTCATGAAGCAGTACGAAAGATGTTAGTTTTATATAAAGATTTAATGAATCAACATTAACCTCTTGTAGGTTAAATGATTTTTATAAATAAAATATAAAAATATATTTTTATTAACAAAAAGATATTTGTTAATAAATATAAAAATAAATCTATGAAATAGATAGTAATATTTAGAAGATTTATTATAAATGTCTTCTGCTACGGGATCAACAGATCTAAATAATCTTGGAAATATATTATTTTTAAGTAATAATATTACAACATTATCAAGTAATCTTACAATTGGAACATCACCAGTTGCGAATGAACAATTTTATTTAAAAGGAAATTCAAATATCACAAATACAGGTTATTTAGGTAATTTAGTTGTATATGGTACTAGTACTTTTTATGGAAATACAAATTTATCTGGTAATTTTTCATTATCCAATCTTGTTGGTGATTTAACAGTTAGTGGGAATTTAATTACACAAAGTAACGCAAATATTTCCGGTAATCTTGGAGTTAATGGTAATTTAATTGTTTTATCCAATATAAGTATACCCAATGGTAACTTAGCAATTGGTACAATGACTGCGGGAAATGCGAATTTATATGTAATTGGTAATGCTTATATAAGTAATGATTTATTTATTGGTAATACTGGTACAAATAAACAACCAGGTATTCGTTTAGATGTACGAAATAGTTCAATTGCTGATAGTGCTGTAAATGGTGCTTTAAGTGGAAATGTATTTAATCAAATATCATTTGGTGATCGTTCTTGGGTATTTGCTACGGATACAACAAATAATCAATATTTGTATTTTGGTTCTCAAGGTGGATCAGCACCAGATCCAGATTTTGAATATTATTTTAAAAAAAACGCTGGTTTACAAATTCAACCCAATCCTTCTGGTAATACAACCGATTTTATTGAAGCACTTAAAGTTATTGGTAATGCTAACATTGTTGGTAATCTTGTTTCTTTTGCCAATTTACTTATTCCAAATGGTAATATTGGAATCGGAACATTAAATCCTCAATATAAACTTGATGTAGCAGGATCTGCAAATATTTCATCAAGTACAATTATGAATGCTAATGCAAATGTACTTGGTAATCTTGGTATTTCCGGTAATTTGATTGGTACTTCTAATATTATACTATTAAATGGTAATTTAGGGATTCGAAAATCAAATCCTGCTTATGAGCTTGATGTAAATGGCAATATTAATTTTACAGGATCTTTTTATCAAAATGGATCTCCATACATCGGAAGTCAATGGACAACAAGTGGATCAAATATTTATTATAATAGTGGTAATGTCGGTATTGGTACAGCAAATCCCCAACAACTACTTGACATCGCCGGATCCGCAAATATTTCTGGAAATATTATTGGACGTGCTAACGCAAATGTAATAGGTAATCTTGGAATCACTGGAAATATCATAGGTACTTCGAATTTGATTTTATTAAATGGTCGTATGGGTTTAGGTATAACAAATCCTCAGCAAGCATTAGATGTTGCGGGTTCAGCAAATATTTCAGTAGACACTTTTGTAAGAAATAATTTGGCAGTCGGTACTATTTCTGCTGGTGCTAACCTTGATATCCAAGGTAATGCTCGTGTTACTGGAAATTTAAATGTAGGTAATGGTTTATTATGGGCAAATACCACAACAAATCGCGTAGGTATTTTAAATACAAATCCTCAATATGCTCTTGATGTAATAGGAAGAGCAAATATTACGGGTGATGCTAATATTTCAGGATCACTTTGGATTGGAACACCACCAGCAGGTTCATCTGGTGTAACAGGTAAATTATTAAATATACGAAATGATACTAATTTAGACTCTGATATAAACGGTACAATTAATGGAAGTGTATATAATCAATTTAGTATAGGAAGTCGTGAATGGACTTGGGCAATTGATGGTGTTAATAATGCTATATCTTATTATGGATGTAGTTCAAGTGGTACTCCCGATTCCGATTTTCAATATACATTTATTAATAATGTAGGATTACAAATTTATCCAAATGCTTCTGGTAATATATCATCTTTTACAGAAGCATTAAAAGTGATCGGAACCGCAAACGTTACTGGAAATATGACTGCTTTTGCTAATCTATTAATTCCAAATAGTAATCTTGGAATTGGAACTTTAAATCCTCAATATAAACTTGATGTAGCAGGCGACGCAAATATTAGTGGAAACTTAATAACACGTGGTAACGCAAATATTATTGGTAATCTTGGAGTATCACGTGATATGTATATTACAAGTAATTTATTAGTAAATACAAATACATTTTTTGTAGATAGTGTAAATAATTATGTTGGTATACGTACGATAACACCAGATTCCGTTTTTCAAGTAAATGGTGCCGCGAATATATCAAGTGCTCGTTTTGGTGCTTTAACATCAACACAATCATCTGTTATATCAACTTCAGCAGCAGCATCAAGTTATGGATTTGTTTCAGAAGCAACATCTACAGCAATACGAACTCATATGGGATTTAGAACACCACTCCCTAATGGTGGTGAAATGGGTAATATTATGACATTTGGAAGAGATTTACATTTAACAAATGGTTCAAATGGATCTAATATTTTAATTTATGGTGGAAATCTCAATATTTTAGGTGATACATTATATGCTCAAAATGGTTCAAATCGCGTAGGTATTAATAATAAAAATCCACAATATACTCTTGATATTAAAGGTGATTCAAATATTTCTGGAAATATTATCGGAAGTTCTAACGCAAATATTATTGGTAATCTTGGTATTTCCGGAAATTTGATTGGAACTTCCAATATTATTTTATTAAACGGTAATTTAGGGATTCGAAAATCAAATCCTGCTTATGAACTTGATGTGAATGGTAATATAAATTTTACAGGATCATTTTATCAAAATGGATCACCTTATATCGGAAGTCAATGGACAACAAGTGGATCCAATATTTATTATAATAGTGGTAATGTAGGTATTGGTACAGCAAATCCTCAACAACTTCTTGACATCGCCGGATCCGCAAATATTTCTGGAAATATTATTGGACGTGCTAACGCAAATATTAATGGTAATCTTGGAGTATCTGGGAATATTATTGGTACTTCCAATATTATATTATTAAATGGTAATTTGGGAATTCGTAAATCAAATCCTGTTTATGAGGTTGATGTAACAGGTAATATTAATTTTACAGGAAATCTTTACCAAAATGGTAATATTTTTAGTGGAGGTGGTGGAAGTAGTCAATGGTCTGATGGAACGGGTGCTGGTAATATTTATTATATCGGAAACGTGGGTATTGGTACAGCAACACCCATTTATGCTTTAGATGTAAAGGGTGATGCCAATATTGGAGCAAATGTATATGGTAATAATTTTTATATACGTAATGATTGTATACTTCAATCTGGTGACTTTTCTATTTTTAATGGTAACTTAACCGTTTATCAACAATTTAATGCTTTTGGTGAATCTGTTTTAAATGGTAATTTAACTGTATATAATTCTGATATTTACAATTATGGTAATATTTACACTTATAACGGTTTATATATTAATAAAAATGGAGCACTTTATAATCAAAATGAAAATCCAAATCAACACGGTTTTTATGTTTATGACACTGTCAATTTAATGAGCACTTTATATGGTGGCGCGGATGATACAAATAAAGTTGGTTATATTGGAGCAGGAGGATATGGTGGTGCTTTACCACTTATTTTAAATCCAATTGGAGGAAATGTAGGAATTGCGACCGGTACACCACAAGCAAAATTAGATGTAAATGGTAATGCCCTTATTACTGGAAATTTAAATATAAATAGTGGAAATTTAAATGTTTCAAATATTGTATATGTTGGTTTAAACTATCCTTCCAGAGGATGTTATATACGAGCAAATCAAATTAACTCCGCATATTCTTTAGACACAGATAGCGGAGAATTAGTTTTTAATTTTTATGGTTATCAAGAAGGTACAACACGTTTTAGAGATGTTCGCGTTTGTAATGGTAAAAGTACGACAATCGCTCGTTTTCAAGGAAGTAGTGGTAATCTTGGTTTAGGAACAGATACACCTTTAAATACATTACACGTAGTAGGTGATTCAAATATTAGTGGAAATATTAGTATTGGAAGCAATAATAGTAACACAGTTCAAAATACAATTGATATGGTAGGTTTAATGCGTTTTGTTACAACTGATATTACACGTATTGTTGGTCCTTCATTTAAAATTGATTTTGGAACTGGTACTGTTAATAATGCTGGTTACTTTGCTGCTTCATATAATGTTAATTTTACAAATACTCCAGCAATCTTTTTTGGTATTAAAGATAATACTACAAATACACGTATTGTAAAAGTACTTCAATCAGGTCCTACAGGAACTACTTTTACTACAACATCAGGAACACCCGCTATTACTGGTAATTTTACAGCAGATATTCGTAATGATGCTGGTACATTAGTACCATCTGTAACAATTTATTGGTTAGCTATTGGAACATAAATTAAAAAATAACTATGAATGTACTATTTTACACCGTTGATGAATTAAAATTGTAAAAAAAGTGAAGTGTAAAATAAAAATAATTAAAATAAATATTTTATAAAAATAGTATATATTTTTATAGAAATGAGTTGTCCTTGCCAAAATGATATAAACTCTTTAAACTCTGCTTTAGATAAAATTTCATCTCGATTAAACCTAATATCCGGATCATCCATTCAAAATTATTTAAATTTTACAAAAATTCAATCCACACAATCAAATATAAATATAGAAAATATTTCTCTTGGTGATACATCAATTACAAATTCATCATTATCTAATTTACTTACCATCGGGAATAACCTCATAACTATTAATAATGATACAAAAAAAATAGCATTTAATGGAAACGCTTCAAATGATCTATTTACATCTTACGGTAACGCAAATATTTCTGGAAATATGATCATACAAAACGAAGCAAACATTTATTCCATTAAATCATACTCCTTTTTATCCAAATATACTAATACAACTTTACCCATTTACGGTATTCCACAAAGAGATTTTATTACAAGTAACTCTTTTACTACTTATTCTACACCTAATCAATCATATGAAGGAGTTTGCTGGTCTCCTCAACTTGGTTTATTTGCAGCCGTTTCCACAAATGGTGCCGGAAGTGCTGTTATGACGAGTCCCGATGGAATTACTTGGACATTACGAACAACTCCTATTGATAATGGTTGGAATCATATTTGTTGGTCTCCTGAATTAGGACTTTTTGTTGCCGTTGCTTGGTCAGGATCAAATGATCGTGTTATGACATCATCTGACGGAATCACATGGACTTTACGAAGTACTCCAACAAATAATAATTTTTGGGGTGTTTGCTGGGCACCTGAATTAGGACTTTTTTGCGCTGTTTCTGCTACAGGTAGTGCTAATCGAGCAATGATTAGTAGCGATGGTATTAATTGGACATCTTCTACAACACCCGATAAATCATGGAGTTCCATCTGTTGGTCTTCTGAATTAAAAATGTTTTGCGCAGTTGCTTCACCAACAACAAGTAATAATAATCTTGTTATGACATCATATGATGGAATTAATTGGACTTCACAAGTTAGTCCTGCAAATAATAATTGGGAATCTGTTTGTTGGTCACCTCAATTAGGTATCTTTTGCGCTGTTGGTGGTACTGGTACGAATAATAGGGTTATGACATCTCCTGATGGTGTTAATTGGACATTACGTACAAATCCAGTTGATAATTATTGGGTATCTGTTACGTGGGCCGCAGAAATTGGTTTATTTATAGCAGTTTCAGTATCTGGTACTGGAAATCGAATTATGACAAGTCCTGATGGTATTAATTGGACTTCACGTACATCTCAAAATAATACATGGACATCCATTTCTTGGTCACCTCAATTAGGTATCTTTTGCGCTGTTTCTACTGACGCTACAAACTTATCAATGGTATCGCAATCTATGTATAGTTATTCTTCCAATGTTTATGGAAATATAAATAATATAAATACTTTTTTTAATATTCGATCAAATAACTCTTCCAATATTTTAACATATAATGGAGGAAATACAGGTATTAATAACGCATATCCATTAAATGGTAATTTAGTAATTAATGGAAATGTATCTGTTGGATGGGGATATTCAAATACACTTTATTCGACAAGTAATCAAGTACCTTTAGTTACGATGAATGGAAGAAGTTTGTGGAAAATAACAGGACGATATTTTGGTGGAACTGCTGCTATATTATATTTTGATTCAAATTATGGAAATACATTTATTATATCATCAAATACAATAAGTTATAATAGTGCTTTTAGTTTATACACTGGTCCCGATCGCAATTGGAGAAATTTTACTGAAGGACCAAATATACTTGTTGCTATAGGTCGCACATCATCCAATGCTACAAACTTAGCAATGACTTCTACAAATGGTATTAATTGGACTCAACGAACAACACCATCCAATAA
>JACCDI012183714.1_pt1 | contig 20977 bp, 20 predicted proteins | sample 7442791 | NCBI WGS metagenome assembly JACCDI01 (sample SAMN15323434, study PRJNA562643) | freshwater metagenome | isolation source: river surface water | place: USA:Blue River Watershed | collected 2017-08-15
CCCAGGCGCACGATGGAGCCCTTGCCGAACTGCTTCTCGATCTGGGCCAGCGCGGCCTGCAAGGCCTTGGACTTCTCGGAATCGGCGGCGGCGATCTTGGTGCCCTTGACTTGTGCGTCCATGAAATTTCTCCTTTTGGATCAATGAGTTACAGCAGGATCATCCAGTGTTTTTAATCACAGGCTGGATGCATGACCAGCACTTTAACCGCACATTCGGCGATGTAAACCCGTTTTTTGGTCAGTTTGCCTTACCATTTGCGGGTGACCGCATCCGCACCTTCGCACCCCGATGACGGCTGGCGCCAGACCCACCTGGGGCGCCTGCTGGGACATGCCATGCGCCGCTTTGACGAACGGGTGCTGTACCTGATGGCACACAACGTCGACGTGCCACTGGCGCTGTCCCACCTGGCGGCGCGTGATCAGGTGGGCGCCGCCCATGTCCACATCACGCGTCACCTGGCGCTGGCGGGCTCGCGCCTGACCGACCTGGCCGCGCGCGCCGGCATGACCAAGCAGGCCATGGGCGACCTGGTGACACAGTGCGAGGCCTGGGGCCTGGTGGTGCGCGAACCCGACCCGCATGACGCACGCGCGCGGCAGGTGCGCTTCACGCCCACGGGCCTGGCCTGGCTGCAGGCGTTTCGCGATGCGGTGGCCCAGGCCGAGGCGGAATTTCGCGCCGAGGTGGGCGACGAGATCGCCACGGTGGTGGCCATGGGGCTGGAGGCCTACGCCGGGCCCGCCGCCTGATCGCCGCCCTAGAATCTCGTGCAGGAGAGAGACGCACCGAGCGCAGACCACTGCGCCGGCCCGACACAAGGAGACAGACTGCCATGCGTATCCTCATCGCCGAAGACGACCAGGTCCTGGCCGACGGTCTCTTGCGCAGTCTTCGCGCCGCCGGTGCTGCCGTCGACCATGTCGCCAGCGGCACCGAGGCGGACGCTGCGCTTCTGGCGAATACCGAATTCGATCTTCTGATCCTCGACCTGGGCCTGCCCAAGATGCACGGCCTGGAAGTCCTGCGCAAGCTGCGCGGCCGCGGCTCGGCGATTCCGGTCCTGATCCTCACTGCCGCGGACAGCGTGGAAGAACGCGTCAAGGGCCTGGACTACGGCGCCGACGACTACATGGCCAAGCCCTTCTCGCTGCAGGAGCTCGAGGCCCGCGTGCGTGCGCTCACGCGACGCGGCATGGGCGGGGCCAGCAGCACGATCAAGCACGGCCCGCTGGTGTATGACCAGGCTGGTCGCGTCGCCACCATCGAGGGCAAGATGGTCGAACTCTCCGCGCGCGAACTGGGCCTGCTCGAGGTGCTGCTGCAACGCGCGGGCCGGCTCGTGAGCAAGGACCAACTCGTCGAACGCCTGTGCGAATGGGGCGAAGAGGTGAGCAACAACGCGATCGAGGTGTATATCCACCGCCTGCGCAAGAAGATCGAGAAGGGCCCGATCCGCATCGCCACGGTGCGTGGCCTGGGTTACTGCCTCGAAAAGATTCCGGGCTGATCGCGGGATGCGCCGCCTGGCCCGCTTCCAAACCTGCTCCGGCCTTCGGCCATGAGGATCTTCCAGCGCGAGCAGCGCTCGCTGTTCGGTGAAATCCTGGACTGGATGCTCACGCCGCTGCTGATGCTGTGGCCGGTGAGCCTGGCCCTGACCTGGCTCGTGGCTCAGGCCATCGCCGACAAGCCCTTCGACCGTGCGCTCGAATACAACGTGCAGGCCTTGGCGCAGCTGGTGACGGTGCAAGGCGGCCGCCCCAATTTCAACCTGCCGCAACCTGCGCGCGAGATCCTGCGTGCCGACGATGCCGACCAGATTTTTTACCAGGTGACACTGTGGCCCGGGCAGCTGCTCACCGGCGAGCGCGACCTGCCCGCACCGAGCGAGCCGCAAGCCGCAGGTGCCGTGACCCTGCGCGATGACGAGATCCAGGGCCAGGACGTGCGCGTGGCAGCGACCTGGAAGGAGCTGGCGATGCCGGCCGGCGAGTCGGTGCGGGTGCTGGTGCAAGTGGCCGAAACGCGCGAGAAGCGGTCGGTGCTGGCCACCGAGATCATCAAGGGCGTGATGCTGCCCCAGTTCGTGATCCTGCCCTTGGCCGTGCTGCTGGTGTGGCTGGCGCTGGTGCGCGGGATCAAGCCCCTGTCGGAGCTGGAGGAGCGCATACGTGCGCGCAAACCCGACGACCTGTCACCCCTGGACGACCGCGCGGTGCCGCTGGAGGTGGCGCCGCTGGTGTCCTCGGTGAATGACCTGCTGACCCGCCTGAAGGATTCACTGGCCACGCAAAAGCGCTTCCTGGCCAACGCCGCTCACCAGCTCAAGACCCCCCTGGCTGGCCTGCGCATGCAGGCCGACCTCGCACAGCGCGAGGAAACCGACGCCGACGCCCTCAAGCAGTCCCTCAAGCAGATCGGGCGGGCCAGCGTGCGGGCCACGCACACCGTCAACCAGCTGCTCGCGCTCGCACGCGCGGAGGACAGCGGGCGCGCCATGACCCTGCATTCATGCAACCTGGCGGAGATCGCAATGGATGCCGTGCGCGACCTGTTGCCACGCGCGATGGACAGGTACATCGACCTGGGCTACGAGGGCGCGACGGCGGACATGCCGGGCGTGACCTTTCAAGGCAATCGCACCTTGCTGAAGGAAGCGATCAGCAACCTCCTGGACAACGCCCTGAACTACACACCCTCCAGCGCGGCCCAGCCCGGCGTCATCACGGCCCGCGTGTTGGCTGACCCGTTCGGCCAGGTCCTGGTCCTGCAGGTCGAGGATTCCGGGCCCGGTATCCCGGCCGCTGAACGCGAGCTGGTGCTCCAGCCGTTTTACCGAGCCCTAGGCACCCCGGTGGACGGCTCGGGCCTGGGCCTGCCGATCGTCAACGAGATCGTGAAGCAGCACCAGGGCGAGATCCAGATCGAGCCGGTCACGCCCGGTGCCGCCATGCCGGGAACGCGCATCAGTCTGCGCTTTCGGATCGAGGGCCGCTGAAGCCGCCGCCTAGCGGCAAGGGGCCAAGGGCCGGCCGGCCAGCGCCGCCTGCAATTCCGCCAGGCGCGGACGCAGCAGGTCGTCCACCAGCGGCAGCCGCAGGGCCGGGCCGCGCAGCTCGGGGCGCTCGAGCACCACACGAGCCGAACGCACATCGCGGGTGGCCAGCACCGCCAGCTGGTCGTTGGCCGCCGCCTGCGTGGTGAAGCCGCCCAGCGACAAGCCCGGCTGCAACGAGGGGTTGGCCACCGGCTCGAAGGAAACACCACGACGGCGCAACTCGGCCTTCTTGCGTTCGACCATCTCCGCGTCGGGATACTTGCCCATATAGATGATCCAGCGCGCGGGCTCCACCGCCGGCTCCAGGCGCCAGCTGCCGGGAGGCCAGCCGGCCAGGCGCTGGCGCAGGACGGTCGCCACCGCATCGGTCAGGGGCGCAGTGGCCAGGCACTCGGGGGGGCGCAGCGGGGCGGCGGTTTCAACCAGGCGGGCGGCTTCCGCGCCCTGCACCAGGCGGATCGACGCCGGCAGGACCTGCTGGTCCACGCGCTGAGGTTCGGCCTGCGAAGACGGTCCCAGACCCCAGGGGCGCAGCAGGTCCTGCGCCCAGGCGAACCAGGCGGCGTTGGCAATCAACAGAACCAGGACGGCGATTCGCAGCATCAGGAGGCGGGGCGCACGCTCACTTCAGAACTCGAAACAGGCTGTAAACCGGCCGCAGTATGCACCAGCAGGGCGCCGCTGCGATCGACGCCGGCAGCTCGCCCGGTGGTGCCGTCGCTGAGGGTGACGTCACGCCCCCGCAACACGTCGTGCGTGGCAAATCCGGCCCCGAAGGGCGCAAACCCTTGCCGCTCAAAGGCCTGCAGCGCGCCCACCAGGGGCGGCACGATGCGGGCCAGCGCGCCGGGTGCGTCAACCTGGGGCCACAGCTCGCGCAGACAGGCCGGGGCGATGTCCGCGCCCGCAACGGGCGGGCGCGGCAGGAGGTTGATGCCGATACCGATGACCGCATGGCGAGCCGGCGGGCTGGCGGCCGCCGCTTCCACCGTGCGGCCCGGCACCACCGCGCTAGCGGTCTCGACCAGGATGCCGGCCAGCTTACGTCCGCCGATCCACAGGTCGTTGGGCCATTTGAGGCCGATGTCTGGGTGCAGCGCCTCGGCCACGGCCACGCCCACGGCCAATGACAGACCCGACCAGTCCGCGGGCGCCAGCCTCAGGCCCAGAGAGAAGGTGAGGGAGTCGCCCGGGGAGCTGACCCAGCCCCGACCCCGGCGGCCGCGGCCAGCGGTCTGACGTTCGGCCACCAGCAGCACCGGGTCGACCTGGCCCGCCCGGGCCCGCCGCATCAACTCGGTGTTGGTGGAGTCGATCTCGGACAGGATCTCGACGGTGAAACCCGGCAAGCGCGGGGCCACCGCCTCCCAGAGGTCTTCAGCCGGCCATCGCAGGGGCGCCGCCGCCATGCCGGACCCGTCTGCGCCCGCTCAGGAGCGCCGCTTGGGCGTCAGGAGGGTGCCGCGGCAGTTCTTGGCGCCGCACCAGCAGGGGTATTCGGCCTTGAGCTTCTTGGTGTAGGGCTCGTCGATCACCAGGCCGTAGTCGTAATTGAGTTCCTCACCGGCCCGGATGTTGCGCAGCGCCTTGATGAAGACGCGCCCCTCGACCTCGTCGGCCTCGCAATTGGGATTGCAGGAGTGGTTGATCCAGCGCGAGGAGTTGCCGCCGTAGAGGGCATCGATGACACGGCCATCGTCGATGTGGAAATAGAAGGTGTGGTTGGGATCGTTCGGGTCGTGGGGATGGCGGCGCAGCGCCTCCTTCCAGGTGATGATCTCGCCCACGTATTCGATGAGGGTTTCACCCTCGGCGATGTCCTCGAGGGCGAACACCCCGCGCCCGTGGATGCCGGACTTGCGCGCCTGGATTTTCCGCCCCGAGAATCGGGCGGGCGCTGCGGCCTCGGGTGCCGAACGCCCCCGCTGTTGAGATGCCATTGGAAAACTCTGTTAAGTTGAATGTGTGCACAGGCGCGCGTGCGCGCACGCGCGCAAGAGCCGATTGTAGGAACAACCGAACCGCCACTTGCCGGACAAGCCGGTTCAGCCAACGACAGACATGAGCAAAACCCTCGTCATCGCCGAAAAACCATCCGTTGCGCAGGACATCGTGCGCGCGCTCACGCCCGTGGCGGGCAAGTTCGACAAGCACGACGAATACTTCGAGAACGACCGCTACATCGTCACCAGCGCCGTCGGTCACCTGGTCGAGATCCAGGCGCCCGAGCAATACGACGTGAAGCGGGGCAAGTGGAGCTTCACCCACCTGCCCGTGATCCCGCCCCACTTCGACCTCAAACCGGTCGACAAGACCAAGACCCGGCTCAACGCCGTGGTCAAGCAGGCCAAGCGCAAGGACGTGAGCGAGTTGATCAACGCCTGCGACGCGGGCCGCGAAGGCGAGCTGATCTTCCGCCTGATCGAGCAATACGCCGGCGGCAGCAAGTCTCTGGGCAAGCCGGTGCAGCGCCTGTGGCTGCAGTCCATGACGCCCGACGCGATCCGCCAGGGCTTCGAGCACCTGCGCTCGGACGCGCAGATGGCCGGTCTGGCCGACGCCGCCCGCTCGCGCTCCGAGGCCGATTGGCTGGTCGGCATCAACGGCACGCGCGCCTTCACCGCTTTCAACTCGCGTGATGGCGGCTTTTTCCTCACCACCGTGGGCCGGGTGCAGACGCCCACGCTGGCCGTGGTGGTCGAGCGCGAAGAGCAAATCCGCAAGTTCATCAGCCGCGACTACTGGGAAATCCACGCCAGCTTCCAAGTGGAAGCCGGCAGTTACCCGGGCAAGTGGTTCGACCCCCAGTGGAAGAAGGACGAGGCCGACGCCGAGCGCAAGGCCGACCGCGTCTGGTCGCAGCAGCAGGCCCAGACCATCGCCGATGCGGTGCGCGGCCAGCCCGCTGAAGTCAGCGAGGAGGCCAAGCCGAGCCACCAGGCCTCGCCGGGCCTCTTTGACCTGACCACCCTGCAGCGCGAGGCCAACGGCCGCTTCGGCTTTTCAGCCAAGACCACGCTGGCCCTGGCGCAGACCCTGTACGAACGCCACCAGGCACTGACCTACCCGCGTACCGACTCCAAGTACCTGCCCCTCGAGTACGTGAAGGTGGTCAAGGGCACGCTGGCCTCGCTGGCCGACAGCGGCATGGGTCACCTGGCGCCCCACGCGCGCGAGGCGCTGGACCAGGACTATGTGAAGCCGACCAAGAAGGTGTTCGACGACACCAAGGTCAGCGACCACTTCGCCATCATCCCCACCGGCAAGATCCCCACCGGCCTGTCCGAGGCCGAACAGAAGCTGTACGACCTGGTGGTACGCCGCTTCATTGCCGCCTTCTTCCCGTCGGCCGAACACCTGGTGACCACCCGCATCTCACGGGTGGCGGGCCACCACTTCAAGTCCGAGGGCAAGGTGCTGGTCAAGCCGGGTTGGCTGGCCATCTACGGCAAGGAAGCCACGGTCGATGCCACCCCGGGCGAAGAGGGCGCGGGCAAGACCCTCGTGCCGGTGCGCCCCGGCGAAGCGGTGAACACCGAACAGGCCGAGGCCAAGGGCCTGAAAACCCGTCCGCCCGCCCGCTACAACGAAGCCACCTTGCTGCGCGCGATGGAGACCGCTGGCAAGGAGATCGAGGAAGACGAGCTGCGCGAAGCCATGAACGAGAAGGGCCTGGGCACGCCAGCCACCCGCGCCGCCATCATCGAAGGCCTGATCTCCGAGAAATACATGCTGCGCGAAGGCCGCGACCTCATTCCTACGGCCAAGGCCTTCCAGCTGATGACGCTGCTGCGCGGGCTGGGCGTGGAGGAACTCTCGCGCCCCGAACTCACAGGCGAATGGGAGCACAAGCTCTCGCAGATGGAAAAGGGTCAGCTCTCGCGCGACGCCTTCATGCAGCAGATCGCCGAGATGACGCAGCGCATCGTCAAGAAGGCCAAGGAGTACGACCGCGACACGGTACCGGGCGACTACGCCACGCTGTCCACGCCCTGCCCCAACTGCGGCGGCACCGTGAAAGAAAACTACCGCCGCTACACCTGCGCCGGTACATCGAGCGCGGGCGACAACGCCTGCGGCTTTTCCTTCACCAAGATTCCTGCGGGCCGCGCCTTCGAGCTGGCCGAAGTGGAGCAGTTCCTGCGTGACAAGAAGATCGGCCCGCTGGAAGGTTTCCGCTCCAAGGCGGGCTGGCCTTTCGTCGCCGAGATGGCGCTCAAATACAGCGACGAAGACAAGAACTGGAAGCTCGAGTTCGATTTCGGCGACGAAGCCGACCCGGCGCAGACCGGCGAGCTGGTCGACTTCGGCGCGCAGGAGCCGCTGGGGCCCTGCCCCAAGTGCGCCGCGCGCGTGTTCGAGTTCGGCAAGAACTACGTGTGCGAAAAGAGCGTGCCCACGCCCGCCCAGGCCACGCCCAGCTGCGACTTCAAGAGCGGCCAGATCATCCTGCAGCAGCCGATCGAGCGCGAGCAGATGCAAAAGCTACTGGCCACCGGCAAGACCGACCTCCTGGACAAGTTCGTGTCCATGCGCACGCGCCGCGCGTTCAAGGCCTTCCTGGCCTGGGACGCCGAAGCGGGCAAGGTGAACTTCGAGTTCGAGCCGCGCGCCAGCAAGTACCCGCCGCGCAAGACCGCGGCGGCCGGCGCGCCCACGCGCACGCCGTTCGGCAAGGTCGCGGCCAAGAAGAAGGCCCCGGCCAAGAAGGCCGCCAGCAAGGCCCCCGCCGCGAAAAAAGTCGCCAAGCCCAAGGCGCCGCGCAAGGTCTCGGCTGGCCTGAAACCCAGCGCCGCACTCGCCGCCGTGATCGGACAAGAGCCCGTGGCTCGCACCGAGGTGATCAAGAAGCTGTGGGACTACATCAAGGCCCACGGACTGCAAGACGCCACCAACAAGCGTGCGATCAATGCCGACGACAAGCTACGCGCAGTGTTCGGCAAACCGCAGGTGACGATGTTCGAGTTGGCGGGGATTGTGGGCAAGCACCTGGAGAGCGGGGGCTGAAGCCGGCTTTCGCCGGAGCAACCCATGCGGACCACCCTCGACATCGCCGACGACGTCCTGTTTGCCGCGCGCGACCTCGCCCGGCGCGAGAAAAAGTCGCTGGGCGAAGTCATCAGCGACCTCGCCAGGCAGGCCTTCGCCCAAGGCGCCACCTCGTCAGCCGGATCGGCCATCCACCGAGCCGCAGAGCCTCTGGCGCGGTATGGCATCCATCCCTTGCCGCCCAGGGGCGGGGTCGTGAGCAATGAACTGATCGACCGCCTGCGCGACGAAGAAGGCGTCTGATGCGGGCGCTGCTCGACGTCAATGTGCTGATCGCCCTTCACGATCAGGACCACGTCCACCATCGCCAGGCCGCGCAGTGGTTCACACAGCACGCGGAGTTCGGGTGGGCCACCTGTCCGATCGCGGTGCTGGTGGCCATGCTGCAGCGGTCCACGCAGGCGCCGCAACACACCTTCTGGCCCGACGACGCCAGCGTGCTGGACGACGGCGTCTTCGAGCACCGGCATATCCATAGCGCGCGCCAACTGACCGACCTCTACCTGCTGTCGCTCGCGGTGCGTCGGGCCGCACGTCTGGTCACCTTCGATCAACGCATCCCCTTGAGCGCGGTACGGCGCGCCCGTACCGAGCATCTTCTGGTGCTCTGAGGTCGGTCCGGAGGGCTTCAGCCCGCGCGATCCTCCCACACCCGATCGGGCGGGGGCTCGGGGTCGGGGTACTGGGCATGGGACCGGTCGCTCGCGGGCGGCTGCGCGCCCGGGCCGGGTGGCGCAGACCGGGAGGGCCGGCTCGGGCGCCGGGGGGGCTTTGACCCGCCTGCGGCCGACGGGCGACCCGCCGTTGACGCCTGCGCCTTCTCCGGGGCCGACGGTTTTGACTTGCGGGCCATCAGGCTTGGCGCGCCCCTGCGCGGTAGCGCCCCAGCATCGCCGCACCCAGCGCCAGGCCCGCCACCCACAGCAGCGAGCGCCCCGGCGCCGCGCGCACGCGGTTGAACGCCAGGTTGGGCGCGCGCGGCGCCATGAGGGCCAAGCGGCGTCGCATCATCTGCGCGCCCAGCTCGCCCAGTCGCCCGCGCAACACCCGCTCGGCCAGGGGCAGGAAGTCGGTTTCCTCGTCGGCGATGTGGTGCATCACATCCCGCATCAAGGCCAGGAAGATCGCGTCGTAATCAGGATCGGACGGCTGCATCCGCCGCAACTGGGCGATCAGGCGCCGCATCTCCTCGTGCTCGGGCACCGCGCGGTGCAGGAAATCGCTGTCGCCCGCCGCACGCACTGCGGGATACAGCAGTTCCTCCTCGACGCGGGTATGCACCTCCAGTGCCAGGCAGACCGCGTGCACCAGCGCCAGGCGCACCGGGGGCGAGGCGCTGGCGTGGTAACGGTGGAAGGTGTCCAGTAACTGCGCGTGGTCGCGGCGCACCACCTGCGTGGCGGTGGGCGCGATGCGTTCGATCAGGCGGTTCATCTCGGCTCGCCTCCGGAAAAGTTCAGAGGCGCCGTTCTAGGCCTGCGCGCGCCGCAGGCCTGTAGGCGTTCAAGCCGTGCCGGCGCGGGCCAGGGCGTCGCGCACCAGCGCCACGTCCAGGCCGTACATCTCGGCGAAGGCCTCGAGCGACTGTCCGCTGCCCCGGTAGGCGCGCACCAGCGCCTCACGCCGGGCGGCCTGGCCTGCGAGCTCGGCGCAGGCCTCGTCGACCAGGGCCAGGGCGGTGGCGTCCTGCGTGCGCACGCGCTCGAGGTAGGCGTCGCGGTCCAGGCCGCTGGCGTCGATGGCCTGCACCAGGCGGGCCCGGGCCCAGGTGCGCGCGGCCTCGGCGTTGCGACCCTGGCGGCGACGGAACACCTCGAGGATGGCGTGCTGCACATGCTCGGGCGCGACCGGCTCGACGGGCTCGCCGTCCAGGTCGTGGCGCAAGTCGCCGCTGGCCACTGCCTCGAGGTAGCGGGTGGAGCGCACATGCTGGCCCAGCGCCTGCTTGAGATCTTCTTTCTGGAAGGCGCCCGGGTGGCGCGCCATCAGGTCTTCGAAGATGCCGAGCTTGAGGGGGCGAAAACGCGCACCGAACAGGCGCGGGTGCAGCTCCCAGAGGCGCTGGAGCAGGGGATGCACCGGGCGCGGCGCGCGCGCGCCCGGCCTATCCTGGGACCGGGGCTTGGCCGCGGAGGCGCCGGCGCCTGCGGCCTGGCGCGTGCGCGATGACACAGGGGCGGAGGTCGGGGCCGCTTCGGCAACCGGGGCGTTCGGGGTCGTGGTCTCGCTCATGGAGCCGAGACTGTAGCCCGGCGGGGGCACAATCGCGCACATGAAGATTGAAAAAGACACCGTGGTGACGATGCGTTGTCGCATCGCCGACGACAAGGGCCAGCTGATTCAGGACGGCAAGCAGCCGATGTCCTACCTGCACGGCGGGCATGGCAACACCTTGCCCAAGATCGAAGAGGCCCTGGAGGGCAAGGCCGTGGGCGAGCAGCTGTCCCTCGTGCTGGCGCCGGCCGATGCCTTTGGCGAACCCGACCCCAACCTGCTACGCACGATCGCCAAGCGCGACTTCCCCCCGGGCGTGAAGGTGGGCGGGCAACTCGAACTGCCCGGACCGCAGGGGGAGCCGCACCCCTTCACGGTGATGAAGATCAAGGGCGACAACGTGCTCCTGGACGGCAACCACCCGCTGGCGGGCCGCACGCTGAAGCTGTCCATCACGGTCTCCGAAGTGCGGGCGGCCAGCGCCGAGGAAGTAGCGCACGGCCACGCACACGGGGCGCATGGGCACCATCACTGACCGAGTGCCGCGAACTCCCGAAGGAGTTCATGCGTTCGCGCTGGAAGGAACGCTTGGCGTCAGCGTTTCCATGCGGCGTGCGGCGAGCTTTCCGTAGACGCGCATGACGTGCGCGGTCGCTGCGCGATGGGCCCCCATCGGATCGCGCGCCTGGATCGAAGCCAAGATGGCCTGGTGGTCTGACAACGCTTGCGACGGGCCGGTGGGGATGACCCGCGACACCATCGCGTTCTGAATACGCTGGTAGATCTGTCCCAACATCTCCTCCAACGCGGGGTTGGCCGCTGCAGCCAGCACGAGCCGATGGAACTGGATATCCACGTCGATGTGGCGCTCCATTTGATCCTTCGCGATCGCCTCGGCTTCGTCGTCGAGGACGCTTGACAGACGCGCAATGGTGTCAACGCTCGCTCGCTCGGCCGCCAAGCTGGCCGCCAGGCCTTCAAGGGCCGACCGCACCTCGTAAAGAGGCATCAAGGCCGGGGCGCTGTACACGGTGACGAAAGCACCTCGCCGGGGCATCTCGGTGGCCAGACCTTCCTGGACCAACCGCTTGACCGCTTCATGCACAGGACTTCGGCTGATCCCGAACTGCGCAGCCAACGCCGGAACGCTGAGATGAAAACCTGGCGACAGCTCGTGCCGCACGATCGCGCGCCGCATGGCGTGGTGCGCCACGTCGGCGATGCGCTCACCGGGCGGGCAAACAAGTTCGTTGAATCGCATGCTGGGGAACCTTGGCCGAATTCAATACAAGCCTAGCAGGCGCGGTGGGTGGGAGCCCCTCCACCGCCACAATCTACATGTTCTTTAGAACCAGAAATCCCGCCAAATAGCCTTTAATGGGACTTTATGGTTAATTAACGGCGCCTAAAAGCGATTGGCCCGGTCGACGAGCAAATATTCTACATGTAGAATTTCTCAAAACCCCTCACGCCCCCAGCACACCGACCCGATGAACGCGCCCACCATCCGAGCCATCGAACTGATCGTCTCTCAATTCAAGATTCCCGACCTGGGCGTCGACACGGCCGGCTACAGCCTGGTCTATGAAAAAGGCAGCTCCAAGTCCGTCAAGGCCTACGGCGTGCGCATCGTGTGCGACGACGGCCTGGTCGGGGAGTACATCGGTGGCGACGCCGTCGGGGTGGCGCAAATGAACAAGTTTGCCGACACGCTGATCGGCAAGAACCCGCTGCAGCGGGAGCGGATCTACAACGACCTGAAAAGGTGCCTGCGCAAGTTCGACAAGATGGGCATCGGCTTGATTGACCTGCCGCTGTGGGACTTGGCGGGCAAGCACTACGGCGCTTCCGTGTCGGAATTGCTGGGGGGATACCGCACACGCCTACCCGCCTACGCCTCCACGATGTCCGGGGATCGCAACGGGGGCCTGGACAGTCCGCAAGCCTTTGCCGACTTCGCGCTCCAGTGCAAATCGCTCGGTTACCGCGGCTACAAGCTTCACGTTTGGGACGACTACTCCGTTCCAGAGCTGGTCCAGACGATCCTGGCGGTGCGCAAGGCGGTGGGCGACGACATGCACCTGATGCTGGACCCCGCCTGCAAGCTCGAAACCTTTGTCGAGGCGCTGGAGATCGGTCGCGCGTGCGATGAAGCCAACTACCTGTGGCTCGAGGACCCGTATCGCGACACGGGCATTTCATCCTTCTCCCACAGGATGCTGCGCGAAAAACTGAAGACACCGCTGTGTCAGACCGAGCATATCCGCGGCCTCGAGGAGCACGTGAATTTCATCGTGGCAGGCGGCACGGACATCGTTCGGGTCGACGCCGAATATGACGGCGGCATCACGGGCGCGATGAAGATCGCCCACGCCGCGGAGGGCTTCGGACTCGATGTGGAGATTCACGGCCCAGGCCCCATGCACCGCCAACTGATGGCGGCATTGCGCAACTCGAACTACTACGAGATGTCGCTCGTTCATCCCCTGACACCTGAAATCGGTCGCTGCCAGGACATCTATGCCTGCGGCTACCGCGACACCCTCACGGGCATTGACGCCGATGGCATGGTGTCCGTCCCGACAGGGCCGGGCTGGGGCGTGACCTACGACTGGGAGTTCATGCGAGCCCACCAGATCGACGCCAAAACGTTCAAGTGATGAAGGAGTCAGCATGGAAGACCTCAGCGCCCGACTTTCAGAATTCGCCACATCCGAGCTGTCAGACACCTTGGATGAACTGGGCATCCATGGCGTCCTGACCGGCCTGTCGGCGCAACGCGTGGGGCAGGGTCGAATCGCAGGACGCGCCTTGCCGGTTCACCTGGTTCCGAAATCCGGGGACCCGGCCGCCTACCGCTTTGGAGGCGGAGTCGGCAAACCCCTGGAGCAAGTCCTGCAAACCATGGCCGACGGCGACGTCGTGATCATGGATCTACAGGGGGCCAACCACGCATCCGCCTGGGGCGGACTGGCTTCCCGGCTGGCCCAACGCCGCGGGGTGCGCGGCACCATCATGTGGGGAACCTGCCGTGACGTCGAGGAGATCCGGCAAGTCGGCTACCCGGTCTGGGCGGTCGGCGTGTGTCCACGACGCAGCCGCAACGACTTCACATTCGGCTCGATCAACCAGCCCATCACCATCGGGAAGGTGCGTATCAGCCGGGACGACTACATCGTGGCTGATGAAAGCGGTGTGGTGGTGATTCCCGGATCGCGAGCGCGTGAAGTCATTGAAATGGCCACCCGTATTTCCGAGCAAGAAAAGGCGTTGCTCCTGCGAGTCAAGAGCGACACCGTCACCTCATGGGATGAAGTATGAAACTGGGACCCGACTTTCACAGACGCGCCGTCGTGCTCGGCGCCACGGCCGCCCTTCTGAGCGCCACGGGCGTGAGGGCATCGACCCGGTGGCAGCCCACCAAGCCAGTCAAGATCATCGTGACCTTCCCGCCGGGCGGCAACGCCGACTTGATGGGTCGACTCTTCGGAAAGCACTTGGGTCAGGCGCTCGGCGTCCCTGTGGTCATCGAAAATCGCGTCGGCGCGGCCGGCACCATCGGCATGGCCCATGCAGCCCGGGAAGAGCCCGATGGCCACAGCCTGCTCCTGGGCGATATTGGCACGCAGGTCATCACGCCCATCGCCGAACCCACCGTCCCGTATGACACGCAACGCGATTTTGTGGCCATCTCGCGCTTGACGTCGGTCTCGCTCCTGCTCCTGACGCACCCGAAACTGGGCTTCAACACGGCGACGGAGTTTCTGGCGCACGCGCGCGCGAATCCTGGAAAGCTGACCTTTGCCTCCGCAGGCGGCGGAACGCCAAGCCGGTTTGCTATGGAAGCACTGAAGGCCGCGGCGGGTATCGACCTGCTGCATGTGCCTTACAAGGGAAGCGGTCCCGCCATCGTCGACTTGGTCGGCGGTCAGGTCGACTGCATGATCGATGGGGGATCCGCATCGATGGTCAAGACAGGCAAGCTCACGCTCCTGGGGGTCACGGGGGATCGATCTCCCGCTTTTCCGACCATGCCCGCCTTGCACGAGGGGGCCGTTCCGGGATTCCGGTTCATGTCCTGGCACGGGATCTTCGCGCCGCGTGCAACGCCGCCTGCCGCCATCGCCAGACTGAGCGAAGAGATCGCCCAGATTGGTGTCAAGCCGGAAGTGGTCAACACCTTGCGCGATCTGGGCATCACCGCCATGACACAAGGCCCTGGCGACTTCGACAATTTCATCAACGCGCAGCGCCAAAGCCTACGGAACCTGGTGCGCGAGCGAAAAATCCGTTTCGACACCTGAGCGCCGATGGGTCGGCGCCAGGTTGAACCGGCGAAGTCGCCGGCGATACCTTATTTCGCTGCGACCACCCGCACCATCTCCAACACCTTGTTGGAGTAGCCCCACTCGTTGTCGTACCAGGACACGAGCTTGACGAAGGTGCCGTCGAGGGCGATGCCGGCCTCGGCGTCGAAGATCGAGGTGCGGGCGTCACCACGGAAGTCGGTGGCCACCACCTTGTCCTCGGTGTAGCCCAGCACGCCCTTGAGCGCGCCCTGCGACTGCGCCTTCATCTCGGCGCAGATTTCTTCATACGAGGCGGGCTTGTTCAATTCGACGGTGAGGTCGACCACCGAGACGTCGGAGGTCGGCACACGAAACGCCATGCCGGTGAGCTTCTTGTTCAACTCGGGGATCACCACGCCCACCGCCTTGGCCGCGCCGGTGCTGGAGGGAATGATGTTTTCCAGAATGCCGCGGCCGCCGCGCCAATCTTTGTTGGAGGGGCCGTCCACAGTCTTCTGGGTGGCGGTGGCGGCGTGCACCGTGGTCATGAGACCGCGCTTGATGCCCCACTTGTCATTCACCACCTTGGCCAGCGGGGCCAGGCAGTTGGTGGTGCACGAGGCATTGGAGATGATGGCCTCGCCCTTGTAGGTCTTGTCGTTCACGCCGAAGACGAACATGGGGGTATCGTCCTTGGACGGGGCCGACATGATGACCTTCTTGGCGCCCGCGTCCAGGTGCTTCTGGCCACCTTCCTTGGTGAGGAAGATGCCGGTGGCTTCGACCACGATGTCGGCGCCGACCTCGGCCCACTTCAATTCCGCCGGGTCCTTCACCGCGGTCAGGCGGATCTTCTTGCCATTGACCACCAGGGTGTTGCCCTCGACGCTCACCTCGCCCTCGAAACGGCCATGCACGCTGTCGTACTTGAGCATGTAGGCCAGGTAATCCGGCTCGAGCAGGTCGTTGATCGCAACGACCTCGATGTCCTTGAAGTTTTGCACCGCGGCGCGAAACACCATGCGGCCGATGCGGCCGAAGCCGTTGATACCGATCTTGAGAGCCATGTGAGTGATCCCCTGAGGAGTTGAAGAATCAGTGACCGAGAACCGCGCGGACCGTGTCCGCCACGTTCTCGGGGGTGAAGCCGAAGTGCTTGAACAGTACCGGCGCGGGCGCCGATTCGCCGTAGGTGTCGATGCCGACCACGGCGGCACACCCGTACTTCCACCAGAAGTCCGTCACGCCCATTTCCACCGCGACACGCGGCACGCCACGGGGCAGCACCTGCTCCTTGTAGGCGCGGTCCTGGCGGTCGAAGGTGGTGGTGGAGGGCATGGAGACCACGCGCACCGCGACGCCCTGCGCCGCGAGCTGCTCCTGCGCCTTCAGCGCGAGTTGCACCTCGGAGCCGGTGGCGATGATCACCGCTTGCGCCTTGCGCTTCATGCCGACCTCGGAGGGCTCGGCCAGCACATAGGCGCCGCGGCTGATTTCATCCAGACCCGCCTTGGGCGCATAGGGCAGGTTCTGGCGCGAGAGCAGCAGCGCGGTCGGGCGTGTGGCGTTCTGCAGGGCCACCGCCCAGGCGACGGCGGTCTCAGCGGTGTCGCAGGGACGCCAGACGTCCAGATTGGGAATGATGCGCAGGCTGGCCGCGTGTTCGATGGACTGGTGGGTGGGACCGTCTTCACCCAGGCCGATGGAGTCGTGCGTGAACACATGGATCACGCGCTGCTTCATCAAGGCCGCCATGCGGATCGCGTTGCGGCTGTAGTCGCTGAAGGTCAGGAAGGTGCCGCCGTAGGGGATGTAGCCACCATGCAGGGCCACGCCGTTCATGATGGCAGCCATGCCGAACTCACGCACGCCGTAGTTGATGTGGCGGCCCGTCTGGCCCGCTTCATCGCGCTGGATGGCGCCATCGGCAGCGATGCGCAGGGCGGGCGTGCTCTTGGTGTTCGTGAGGTTGGAGCCGGTCAGGTCGGCCGAGCCTCCGAGCAGCTCGGGCAGGGCGGCGGTGAAGGCCTCCAGCGCGATCTGCGAGGCCTTGCGCGAGGCCACGGTCTCGGCCTTGGCCTGGGCCGCGATGGCAGCATCGACTGCCACCTGTGCAAAGTGCTTGGGCAGCTCGCCCTTCATGCGACGGGTGAACTCGGCTGCCTGTGCGGGGAAAGCTTTTTTGTAGGCAGCGAAGCGCTCGCTCCATTCGGCCTGGACCTTCTTGCCCGCAGCCTTGGCGTCCCAATCGGCATAGACCTCGCGGGGAATCGCGAAAGGCTCATGCGACCAACCCAGGGCCTCGCGCGTGAGCTTGATCTCGTCGGCCCCCAGGGGCTCGCCGTGGGCCTTGGCGGTGTTGGCGCGGTTGGGGCTGCCCTTGCCGATATGGGTCTTGGCGACGATCAGCGTGGGCTTGTCGGTGCTGCGGCGCGCCTGCGTGAGGGCGGCGTCGACCGCGTCGACATCGTGGCCGTCGACCGGGCCAATGACGTTCCAGCCGTAGGCGCGGAAACGCGCGGGCGTGTCGTCCACGAACCAGGGCGCCACCTGGCCGTCGATGGAGATGCCGTTGTCGTCATAGACCGCGATCAGCTTGTTCAACTTCCAGGCGCCGGCGAGGGCGCAGGCCTCGTGGCTGATGCCTTCCATCAGGCAGCCATCGCCCAGGAACGCATAGGTACGGTGGTCGACGATGGCATGGCCGTCGCGGTTGAATTCGGCGGCCAGCAACTTTTCGGCCAGCGCCATGCCCACCGCGTTGGTGATGCCCTGGCCCAGCGGGCCGGTGGTGGTCTCGACACCGGGGGTGATGCCCACTTCGGGGTGGCCGGCGGTCTTGCTGTGAAGTTGGCGGAAGTTTTTCAACTCGCCGATCGGCAGGTCGTAACCCGTGAGATGCAGCAGCGAATAAATCAGCATGGACCCGTGGCCGTTGGACAGCACGAAGCGGTCGCGGTCGGCCCAGTGCGGGTCGGTGGGGTTGTGTTTGAGGTGGCGGGCCCACAGGGCCACGGCGATGTCGGCCATGCCCATGGGCGCACCCGGGTGTCCCGAATTGGCTTGTTGCACGGCATCCATGGACAAGGCGCGGATTGCGCTTGCCATCATCTGGGGGTTGGCCATCGGGGGAAACTCCGGGAAAGGACGGGGGACACAAGGCACCACCGGGCACCTCAGGGTAACCCCGGATTTTAGCGGGCACGCCGGCCGCGACCCCGTGCGCGAACCATCGACTACAGTGCCGCCATGCCCGTAGACACCCTCGCCACGGCCATCGTGCTGGCCGCCGGTCGCGGCGAACGCATGCGGCCCCTGACCGACACCTGCCCCAAGCCCCTGCTGCCCGTCAAAGGCAAGCCCCTGATGCAGTGGCACCTGGAGGCCCTGGCACGCGCGGACCATTCCCACGCGATGGTCAACACCGCCTGGCTCGGCGAGCAGATCGAGCAGACCTGCGGCGCCGCCCCGGCCTGGGGCCCGCGCATCACCTACTCGCACGAAGGCCGCGACTTCGGCGGCGCCCTGGAGACCGCCGGCGGCATCGCACGCGCGCTGCCGCACTTGGCGAACGTGTTCTGGGTGGTGGCCGGCGATGTGTACATGCCGGGGTTTGCGTTCGACCGCGCCGCGATGGAGCGCTTCGCCGCTGGCAACGCCCTGGCCCACATCTACCTGGTCCCCAATCCGCCGCACAACCCGCGTGGCGACTTCGGCCTGACCGACGCAGGCCTGGCCCTGAACGACGCACCGCAGCGGTACACCTATTCGACGGTGGGCCTGTACCGCCACGCCCTGTTCGACGGCCTGCCCGCCGGCAACCCGCAGGGCCTGAAGGCCCCGCTTGCACCGTTGTTGCGTGCCGCGATGGACAATGGGCGCGTAACCGCCGAACTCTGGCGCGGCCCCTGGACCGACGTGGGCACGCCCGAACGACTCGCGCAACTGAACGAAGCATGACCACCACGCCCTACGCCACCCGCCGCGCGCGTGTCGCCCAGGCCCTCGGGCCCCGCGGCATCGCCCTGATTCCCACTGCCCCCGAGCGCCCCCGCAACCGGGACAGCGACTTCCTGTACCGGCACGACAGCTACTTCCATTACCTCACCGGCTTTGCCGAGCCCAACGCCTTCCTCGTGATCACCGGCGACGGGCACAGCACGCTGTTTTGCGCGCCCAAGGACCTCGAGCGCGAGATCTGGGACGGCTACCGCCTCGGCCCTGACGCCGCGCCCGCCGCCCTGGGCCTGGACGCCGCGATGTCCATCGGCGAGCTGGAGTCGCAGCTGCCGCGCCTCCTGGAAAACCGTGACGCGGTCTGGTTCCCCTTCGCGATCCATGAGGGCCTGGAGGCCCGCGTGGGCGGCTGGCTCACGAAGGTCCGCGCCCGCGTGCGTTATGGCGCGCTGTGCCCCGAGCGGCAGGTGGACCTGTGCGGCGTGCTCGATGAAATGCGCCTGATCAAGGACGCCCACGAGCAAGACACCATGCGCCGCGCCGCCGCCATCAGCGCCCGCGCCCATATCCGCGCGATGCAGACCAGCGCGCGCATGCTGCGGGACGGCCAGGACGTTCGCGAGTACCACCTGGACGCCGAACTGCTGCATGAATTCCGCCGCGGGGGCTCGCAGTACCCCGCGTATGGCTCGATCGTGGCCGCCGGTGCCAACGCCTGCGTCCTGCATTACCGCGCCGACGCCGCGCCCGTGAAGTCGGGCGACCTGGTCCTGATCGACGCCGGTTGCGAGCTCGATGGCTACGCCAGCGACATCACCCGCACCTTCCCCGCCAACGGCACCTTCACCGGCCCGCAGCGCGCCTTATACGACCTGGTGCTGGCCTCTCAGGAGGCCGCAGCAGCCGCTACCCGCCCGGGCGCCCGCTTCACCGACCCGCACGACGCAGCGGTCAAGGTGCTGGCCCAGGGCATGCTCGATGTCGGCCTGCTCGATCGCAACAAGGTCGGTGGCCTGGACGACGTGATCGCGCAGCGCGCCTACTTCCGCTTCTACATGCACCGCACCGGCCACTGGCTGGGGATGGACGTGCACGACTGCGGCAGTTATGTGGAACCCGGCGAGGTGGGCCAGGGGAGTGAGCGCAAGGACCCGCTATCCGGCGAGACCATCCTGGACCGGCCCAGCCGGATCCTGCGACCGGGCATGGTCCTGACGATCGAGCCCGGTCTGTACGTGCGGCCCGCCGCCGACGTGCCTGCGCAGTTTCACGACATCGGCATCCGCATCGAGGACGACGCGATCGTGACCGACGGCGGCTGCGACCTCATCACCCGCGGCGTGCCGGTGAAGGCCGACGAGATCGAGGCGCTGATGCGCGGTTGAACCCCGGCCGGATGACCCTGCCACTGCTGGGGCGGCTAGGGTGGCGGGACTACAATCGCACACCCCAAAATGAGCGCGGCAGTCAAGGCCGCGCCCGCCTGAGCGAGACACGATTCCATGGCCTCTGACCAGCCCGCCAAGCCCGAAGACAAACGCGCGCTCCTGCGCCAGGCTGCCCTCGAGTACCACCAGTTTCCGACCCCCGGCAAGATCGCGATCCAGCCGACCAAGCAGCTGTCCAACCAGCATGACCTGGCCCTGGCCTATTCGCCCGGCGTCGCCGCTCCCTGCGAAGAGATCGTCAAGGACCCGGCCAACGCTTTCAAGTACACCAGCCGCGGCAACCTGGTGGCCGTGATCACCAACGGCACGGCGGTGCTAGGTCTGGGTGACATCGGCCCGCTGGCGGCCAAGCCGGTCATGGAAGGCAAGGGCGTCCTCTTCAAGAAATTCGCGGGGATCGATGTGTTTGACATCGAGATCAACGAAAAAGACAACCTGGACAAGCTGGTCGACATCATCGCGGCGCTGGAGCCCACCTTCGGCGGCGTCAACCTCGAAGACATCAAGGCCCCCGACTGCTTCTACGTCGAGCGCAAGCTGCGCGAGCGCATGAAGATCCCGGTCTTCCACGACGACCAGCACGGCACCGCCATCGTGGTGGGCGCGGCCATCCTCAACGGCCTGAAGGTCGTCGGCAAGGACCTCAAAAAGGTCAAACTGGTCACCTCCGGCGCCGGCGCCGCCGCCCTGGCTTGCCTGCAGCTGCTGGTCAAGATCGGCCTGCCGCGCGAGAACATTTTCGCCACCGACCTGGCCGGCGTGGTCTACGAAGGCCGCACCGAGCTGATGGACGAGGACAAAATCCAGTTCGCCCAGAAAACCTCGGCGCGCAACCTGGCCGACGTGATCCAGGGCGCCGACATCTTCCTGGGCCTGTCCGCCGGCGGCGTGCTCAAGCCCGAGATGGTCAAGGCGATGGCGCCCAACCCGCTGATCCTGGCGCTGGCCAACCCCAA
>JACCDI010481981.1_pt1 | contig 20945 bp, 19 predicted proteins | sample 7442791 | NCBI WGS metagenome assembly JACCDI01 (sample SAMN15323434, study PRJNA562643) | freshwater metagenome | isolation source: river surface water | place: USA:Blue River Watershed | collected 2017-08-15
ATGGTGCGATTTTCGGCAACAACAACATGCCGGGTAAGGCTAAGGCAAAACAGATTAAGAAAAAAATAAACCAGCCCGTTTGCGCAACAATAAAGCCTGTCAATGCATTAAAAAAAGTTCGCGGTACAGCTGCCAAGCTGGTGAACAAAGCAAACTGCGTTGCGGTATAGCGTTGATCTGTGGTCGTTGCAATGAATGCAGTGAAGGCAGCAGTACCTAAGCCCACAGCAAAGGCTTCTAAGCCAATGACTAAACCTAGCATTAAGGTGCTGGGTTCAACACCGGGCGTGGCAACGCTCGTTTGCGCTAGCAAAGCAAAGCCGAGTATGGCAACGGCCTGCAGCACACCGAATATCCACAAACCGCGATTAACGCCGGTTTTTTCTAACCAGACTGCACCTAAAATCCCGCCCGCCAAACTTGCCCATAAGCCCGCATTTTTTGCGACTAAACCTATCGTGGTGCGAGTAAAGCCCAGCTCCATATAAAACGGCGTAGCTAACGCTGTGGCCATCGAGTCGCCGAGCTTATAGAGAAATATAAACGCGAGTATCAACAAAGCGTGTGACCAACCACTGCGATGGATAAATTCTTTGAATGGCTCAACCACGGCTTCGCGTAATGAGCGCGGTGGTTCGCCGTAAATAGCAGGCTCACGAATCACGAGTGTGGTCACCACACCCGGCAGCATAAATAGCGCAGTAATATAAAAGACGATCTGCCAACTGACGAAGTCAGACAAAATCAACGACAAGGATCCGGGAACCAAGGTCGACATTTTGTAGGCATTTACAAAAAGTGCGGTACCTGACCCTTGCTCATCATCTGACAATAGTTCGCGACGATACGCATCAATCACAATGTCTTGGCTAGCCGACAGAAAAGCGATGACGCCAGCAAGAAAAATAATCGCTGGTAAATCAGTGAGGGGAGAGAAAAACCCCATGCTGGCGATTGCCGCCAGCAACGCCAACTGTGAAAAAAACATCCAACCGCGCCGACGACCAAATAATGGAAAATGAAATCTATCCATTAACGGCGACCACAGGAATTTCCATGTATAAGGAAATCCAACTAGCGCAAACAAACCTATCGCTTTGAGATCGACTTGCTCTGCTTTGAGCCACGCCGACAACAGGTTATACAAAATGAATAGTGGCAAGCCCGACGTGAAACCAAACATCACGCAGATCATCATGCGCCGATTGAAATAATGGCGCCAACCGGTTACTTTTGGCTCAGTCGCTGTTTCGGATTGGCTCATTCAATTAGTCATCGTAGAAATGTGTTTATTTTTTCCGCAAACGAAACACAGCTAAGCTGCCGCGCCAATTGGGTAGAAACGTAATGGGGGTGCCATCATCTTTTAATGCTACACACTCCAGCACATTTAAACCTACCTCATCCGCCAATTCTTCAAAATCACTAATGGTCGCGCAGCGAAGATTGGGCGTGTCATACCAAGCATACGGCAAACTATCTGAGACTGGCATGCGCCCACTTAACAACGCGACTCTGTGCGGCCAATGCGCGAAATTAGGAAACGACACAATGGCTTCTTGACCCACGCGCGTAATGTCACGCAACACGCCTTCGACGTTTTTCATCATCTGCAAAGCCGATAGACACAAGACGGTATCAAACGCCGCATCAGAAAACATCGCCAATCCGCTTTCGATATCTTGCTGTATGACTGACACGCCACGCTGCACACACCGCGGAATCGGCGCATCATCAATCTCAACGCCATAGCCGCTGCAGTGTTTATCAACCTGCAGATATTCCATCATCGCGCCATCGCCACAACCCAAGTCAAGCACGCGCGAACCCGGAGCGACCCAGTGCGCAATAAACGCTAAATCAGCACGCAATCCTGCAAAGCGCTCGGTAATCATGCCGCCTTCCTATGCGACTCGTTCTGTCGCCCTGTAATCCGGCTCCAGATTTTTTCATAATAGGCGCCTACGACATTCATATACCGTGGATCATCCAGTAAAAAAGCATCATGCCCATGCGGCGCATCAATTTCGGCATAGGTCAGGCGTCGGTCATTTCGTACTAACGCTTGCACTATTTCGCGACTACGTTCGGGCGCGAAACGCCAGTCGGTAGTGAACGATACTAATAAAAATTCTGCTTTCGTATTTGCCAGTGCAGCGGCGAGATCACCATCGTAGGCACGCGCGGGGTCAAAATAATCGAGTGCTTTAGTAATCAATAAATAGGTGTTCGCATCAAAATATTCTGAAAACTTATCGCCCTGGTAGCGCAGATACGACTCGATCTCAAAATCTATGCCGTAACCGAACTGATAATCCGTACCTCGCAAGTCACGACCAAATTTTTCGGCCATGTCGTCATCAGACAAATAGGTGATGTGACCTATCATGCGCGCAACGCGTAAACCATTACGGGGTACAACGCCATGCGCGTAATAATCGCCGTCATGAAAATCGGGATCGGTGAGTATCGCTTGTCGGGCCACATCGTTAAACGCGATATTTTGTGCACTGAGTTTTGGTGTCGATGCAATCACTAAACAATTCGCTATTCGGTCGGGATACAACATGCTCCATGACAGCGCCTGCATGCCTCCCAGCGACCCGCCCATCACCGCAGCAAACTGACGTATGCCTAATGCATCGGCCAAACGCGCTTGTGCATGCACCCAATCTTCGACTGTTACAACAGGAAACGACGCACCATACGGTTTACCGGTCGCCGGGTTGGTATGCATAGGTCCAGTCGATCCAAAACAGGAACCCGGATTATTTACGCCGATAACGAAAAAGCGATCAGTATCCAATGGCTTGCCCGGACCCACCATGTTATCCCACCAACCCACACTCTTAGGTTGATCTTCATACACTCCTGCCACGTGATGTGATGCGTTCAGCGCATGACAAACCAAAACCGCATTGGATTTGTCTGCGTTCAACTCACCATAGGTTTCATACACCAAGGTGTAATCCGTCAGCAGCGCGCCGCTTTGCAAAGCCAGCGGCTCGGCAAAGTGCATGGACTGCGGTGTGACTACGCCTATTGATCGCATAAATTAATTAAACAAAGAGTCAACATGTCGCTTCTACGATTTTAAAAGCACGCTGCATAAAACAAAAAAGCCCGATAGCGCTTGGCTTATCGGGCTGAATTCGGTACATCGATTCAAGCTCGCTTTAGCCGTATTTGTTCGGGGGTTTCCCGCGCGCCCGCAAGCTAAGGTCAAATCGGCGCGATGTGTGCAAGGATAACGAAGTCAGCGCTCAGCGTCAAACGGCCTGGCTCGCGCAGCGACTATAGGGTCCGTAGACGCTCAACGCCTTCGGCGATCGCCGCGGAATCAAAGGTTTTGAGGATTTTCTTCACTTGCGACTCGATCTGATCCAGATCGCAGTTCAAAATTTCCTGCTTGACGGATAACAGCTGAGCGGGATGCATAGAAAATTCTCGCAGACCCATACCTAGTAACAAGCGCGTGAGCTTAGTGTCGCCCGCCACCTCACCACAGACAGCGACAGGAATCCCTGCTTTTGCACCAGCAGCAATTGTGGTGTGTAGCAAATACAAAATTGCCGGATGCAAGGGGTTATACAGATGGGCGACTTCGTGATCAACGCGATCAATCGCCAATGTGTATTGAATTAAATCGTTGGTGCCGATGGAAAGAAAATTCAGCCGCTTAATAAATAAGGGCAGTGTCAGTGCCGCAGCTGGAATTTCAATCATGGCTCCCACAGGAATATTGGGATCAAATTTTTTCTTTGCTTCGCGCAGCTGTTGTTTTGCCTGCTCGATGAACATCAAACTCTGATCGATCTCAAAAGCATGCGCCAGCATGGGAATTAAAAGATTAATCGGGCCATAGGCTGAGGCGCGCAAGATCGCTCTCAGCTGAGTCAAAAACATTTGTGGTTCAGCCAAGCAATAACGAATCGCACGCAAACCCAGCGCAGGATTCAATGCGGTTTCTTCATCTTTATCGAGCGGCTTATCAGCGCCTACGTCTAGCGTGCGTATCGTGACTGGCCGACCTTTCATGGCTACTACCGCCTTACGATAGGATTCAAACTGCTCATCCTCTGTCGGCAATCGATTAGCACCTCCGGTACGACCCATAAATAAAAATTCTGAGCGAAACAGACCAACACCAACCGCACCCGCTTCAATAGCAGGAGCGCAATCTTCAGGTAATTCAATATTGGCTAACAAATGAATGCGAGTGCCATCTTTTGTAACAGCTGGTGTCTTTTTTAATTTACCTAGCTTCTTACGCTCGCGCAGCAATTGGCTCTGAACGTCTCGATACTGCTCAAGCACGATAGGCGCAGGATCAACAATAACAATGCCGGCATCGCCATCAATGATGACCCAATCATCTTCACTAATTAATGTCGATGCGGTTGACATGCCGACCACGGCGGGAATATCCAGACTACGCGCAACGATAGCGGTGTGTGAGTTCTGCCCACCCAGATCAGTAACAAAACCAACGAAAGCACGATCACGAAACTGCAGCATGTCTGCCGGCGATATATCGTGAGCCACGACTATCATCTGCGGTAGTTCTTCATGGGGATCAGAACTGGTAGGGAAGGTTGAGGCAGTTCCTGTCAAAAATTTTAGTACCCGCTCACCAACCTGACGAATATCGTTTTTGCGCTCGCGCAGGTAGGCATCTTCAATTTCATCAAACTGCGCAGAGAGCTCATCGATTTGAGTCAGCAAAGCCCATTCAGCGTTGTAATGCCGATTGCGAATGATCTTTAATGGCTCAGTCGAAACGATAGGATCCGCCAAAATCAGTGCATGCACGTCAATGAAGGCGGCGAGCTCGGAGGGTGCATCTACCGGAAGATCACGACGAACGGCTTGTAACTCCTGATTGACTGCAGCAATCGCGTCTATCAAACGGGTAACTTCGGCTTCAACTTTGTCTTCTGAAATTAAATAATGTTTGACGTCACGCGCGGCAGGGCGCAACAGATGCGCGCGACCAATCGCGATGCCGCGCGATACAGGAATTCCATGAAGAGTAAATGATGCCATTCGTGATGGTTCCGAGAGTGATCTCTATTCGCTTTCACCAAACCGCGCTTCGATTAACTGCACCAGTGCGTCCATAGCTTCTTGCTCACCAGCGCCATCCGTCTCTAATGTCACGGTTGACCCTTTGCCAGCAGCTAGCATCATCACGCCCATAATGGATTTAGCATTCACACGCTTGCGTTCGCGCGTCATCCACACTTCACACTGAAATTTTGCGGCCAGCTGAGTTAGCTTGGCTGAGGCACGTGCATGCAGGCCCAGCTTATTAATGATTTCAATGTCTCGACTAATCATTTTTACTTTTCTTTTTACGTGAGATATTTTGCGCCATCTAAAGAATTATATTTTTGCAGCTACGCGACAAACACCTTTTTGCCCGCCGGTCAACGCCATTTCTATCAGCGTTTCTAGTGTGTTATTGCGATAACCAATCGCACGTAACAGCATCGGCATGCTGACTCCGGCAACCACTTCGACTTCGCCCGGCACACATAAAGATTGGGTACAGTTGGCTGGAGTAGCGCCAATCATGTCCGTTAACACCAACACACCCGAACCATCGTTGAGTCTGAGAATCGCTTCACTGGCAAGACGGCGAACTTCGCCTGGGTCTTGATCAGCGATCACATCTAATGCCTCTAACTTGTCAGGAAGATCTTTGTAAACATGCGTGACCGCCTCAATGAAAGCGCGGCCTAGCGGAGCGTGCGTAATTAAAAGTATGCCAACCATGGGGTTGTGAAGTCTGTCAAAAAAATGCGGCTATCAGCAACGAATATCAAATTGCCCGTTCAAGGGCATCGATAAACATACCGGCCACGTTAAAGCCAGTCTGCTGTGTGATTTCCTGAAAACACGTCGGGCTAGTCACGTTGATTTCAGTCAGGTAGTTACCAATGACATCCAATCCTACCAGTAACAAGCCTCGTTCGAACAAAATCGGACCGAGAGTTTCGGCAATTTCGCGCTCTCGTTCGGAGATAGGCATAGCTACACCCATACCACCCGCGGCTAAATTGCCGCGCACTTCGCCCGCTTGAGGAACTCGTGCCAAGCAATAAGGGACCACTTTGCCGGCTATCACCAGTACACGACGATCGCCTTTAACGATTTCGGGTATGTAGCGCTGAGCCATGATGGTGCGCTCACCGTGATGCGTCAGCATTTCTATTGCTGATCCGAGATTCAATCCATCAGCCGCTATGCGCAATATGCCAGCACCACCCATGCCATCTAAAGGCTTAAGAATGATGTCCTTATGTTGCTCATGAAAAGCACGAATGCGCGCCATATCGCTCGTGACCAAGGTCGGTGCGATGAATTGTGTAAAGCCAGTGATCGCGAATTTTTCGTTATGACTACGAATCGCACCCGGCCGATTAAACACACGCGCCCCATTGTCTTGTGCACGCTCTAACATATAAGTAGCGTAGACATATTCCATATCAAATGGAGGATCAGTGCGCTCGACCACTGCATCGAACTCATTTAGCGACCTCAACACGGGCGCTTGCTGCTGATACCAATCGTCTGATTTTCCTGTCAGCGTAATGTGCGATACACCTGCCTTAACCTCATGACCATCAAACAATAAATCGCCATGACCGAAAGCGTATAACTCATGCCCCCGACTCGCAGCTTCAGTCATCATCGCAAACGTAGAATCTTTGACAATCTTAAAAGTGTCGAGTGGATCAGCAACGAAAGCGATTTTCATGAGGACTCAATACACTTCAGGATTAGGGTCAGTCTTTTCTAATTCGAGCGAGGCAGCCAGCAATGCAAGTCGCGCCACCACGCCGTACATATAAAAACGATTCGGCGCAGCGGTACCTGGTTTGGCAGCCAGATCAGGCAAGGCGTGCTGCTGCGCAAATGCCAGCGGCACAAAATGAGCACCGGGCGCATTTAAATTTTCATCAATGCCGCGCTCAGCATGCACACGATAAAAACCGCCAACGACATAGCGATCCATCATGTAGACCACAGGCTCAGCGACAGCATCATTAATGTGTTCGAAGGTATGCACACCTTCTTGCAAAATGACATCTGATACTTCTAAGCCTTCTTTAACTACCGACATTTTGTTGCGCTGCTTGCGATTTAAATCACGAACTTCACTCGCATCACGCACGGTCATGATGCCCATGCCGTACGTTCCCGCATCGGCTTTAACGATAACGAAGGGGGTTTCTTTGATGCCGTACTCTTTGTATTTTTTACGTATCTTGGTCAACAATGCATCGACATTGGTCGCCAGGCACTCTTCGCCTTCACGCTCTTGGAAATTGATTCCTGTACATTTAGCAAAGTAAGGATTCAACATCCATTGATCCACATCGATCAGCTTGGCAAATTTTTTGACCACTTCATCATACGCAGCAAAGTGATTGGTTTTACGTCTTACCGCCCAACCCGCATGTAGGGGCGGTAGCAATGTTTGTTCATGCAGATCTTCGAGAATGCCAGGGATACCTGCTGACAAATCATTGTTAAGCAAGATGGTGCATGGGTCGAAATTTTTAAGGCCGAGTCTGCGGCCATTGCTTGAGCGTTCTAATGGTTCTAAGGTCAGAGTGTTGCCATCCGGGAGTTCAATTTCGACCGGGGCTTTTACCTCGTCTGACAAACTTCCTAAGCGCACATTCAAACCGGTCTGGCGAAATATTTGCATTAATCGCGCGACGTTTTGTAAATAAAACGTATTGCGTGTATGCCGCTCAGGAATTAATAAAAGATTTTTCGCATCAGGGCAGTACTTGTCGATGGCGGCCATCGCCGCTTGCACCGCCAGCGGCAACATTTCAGGCGCGAGATTGTTAAATCCACCCGGAAAAAGATTGGTATCGACGGGCGCGAGCTTAAAACCCGAATTGCGCAAATCAACGGAACAATAAAACGGCGGAGTGTGCTCCTGCCATTCCAGTCTGAACCACCGTTCTATCGCAGGAGTGGCGGCCAGAATTTTTTTTTCGAGCTCGAGTAACGGGCCATTCAGAGCCGTGACGAGATGGGGAACCATGCAAGACCTTCCAGAGAATCAATGAAGCGTAAGCCAAGGGGCAGATTCTAACGGACATCGCCACCGACTGCCCTTAAGCTTTACAGGGAAGCAAATGGGGATGGAGGTGAGATTTTCCAAGCGCACCCTTCATTTACTACTCTTTTTGCTATCGCCACGAATAAAAAAACGCCCCCCGAGGGAGGCGTTTGTGACTCGATGCCCTGAGTCGGTGCTGCAGAGGAGACTAATTCATCTTAGGAATGGTAGGCCGTTTCACCATGACTGCTGATGTCCAGACCTTCGCGCTCTTCCTCTTCGGTGACACGCAGACCAACGACCATGTCAGTAATCTTGTAGGCAATGAAAGCCACAATACCTGACCAGATAATCGTCGTCAGCACTGCTTGGAACTGAATCCATACCTGGCTAGCAATCGAGTACTCCGGCGCAACCGCATTCGCGACGTAGTCATAGATGCCTGTACCGCCCAGTGATGGCGCAGCAAACACACCTGTCAGGATCGCGCCCAAAATGCCGCCCACACCGTGAACACCGAATACATCCAGCGAATCATCAGCACCGAGCATGCGCTTCAAGCTGTTTACACCCCACAAGCAAGTCACACCCGCCAACAGACCAATAATCAGACCACCCATCAGACCAACAAATCCAGCTGCTGGTGTGATCGCAACCAAGCCTGCGACTGCACCTGAAGCTGCACCCAGCATGGAAGGCTTGCCTTTTAAGATCCACTCAGCGAAGGTCCATGAAATGACTGCACCAGCCGTAGCGAGCAAGGTATTAGCAAACGCGAGAGCCGCTGAACCATTAGCTTCGAGCGCTGAACCGGCATTAAAGCCAAACCAGCCCACCCACAACAACGATGCGCCCACCATCGTCAGTGTCAACGAATGAGGTGCCATGGCTTCACGACCCAAACCAATACGTTTGCCGACCATGATTGCGCCAACTAAACCTGCCACCGCAGCATTGATGTGAACCACCGTGCCGCCTGCAAAGTCGAGCGCGCCTTTCTGAAACAGCCATCCCGATACGGCGGTCGCTTTTTCTGCGGCGGCAGCATCAACAAAGGCATCCGGACCAGGCCAGAACCAAACCATATGCGCGATAGGCACATACGAGAATGTGAACCAGATCAAGATAAACAGCATGACCGCTGAGAACTTGATACGTTCAGCAAATGCACCGACGATCAAACCACAGGTAATCGCTGCGAACGTCGCTTGGAAACAAGCAAAGATTAATTCTGGAATCACAACGCCTTTACTGAAAGTGGCACCCGCTGAATCCGGTGTCATACCTTTCATGAACAGACGATCAAAGGAGCCAAAGAAACTACCTCCCTCAGTGAAGGCCAGCGAATAACCATAGATAAACCAGAGTACGGTAACAAGGCTGAAAATCATCATTACTTGCATCAGCACCGACAACATGTTTTTCGAGCGAACTAAGCCGCCGTAAAACAAGGCCAGACCAGGGATAGACATCATGATGACGAGTAGGGTCGCTACGATCATCCATGTTGTGTCACCCTTGTTTGGCACCACCGCGGCGGCCTGAGCAGGTGCTGCTTCTGCTGCAGGCGCTGCTGCGGGTGCTGCAGCTGCCGGCGCGGTTGCCGCAGGCGCTGCTGCGGGGGCTGCATCTTCTGCCGATGCGACGGGCGTCATGCCTACTGCAAACAGCAACAGGCCAGCGCTCAAAAGGCTTGCAAAACATTTTTTCATTTTCAATCCCCTTAGAGTGCTTCTTTGCCGGTTTCGCCCGTACGGATACGGACTACCTGTTGCAAGTCATAGACAAAGATTTTTCCGTCACCGATTTTGCCGGTGCGGGCTGCATTTTCGATCGCTTCAATTGCACGTTCGACGATCGCGTCGTCCACTGCTGCCTCGATTTTTGTCTTTGGCAGGAAATCAACGACATACTCAGCACCGCGGTACAACTCGGTATGACCTTTTTGGCGCCCAAATCCCTTGACCTCGGTTACGGTGATGCCTTGCACACCGATATTCGAGAGGGCTTCGCGCACTTCATCGAGCTTGAAAGGCTTGATGATGGCAGTGATGATTTTCATTTCAGCCTCGCTTGGGGGTAATTAAAAAGCTTTAGTTAGGCTAACGACCAAGGCCGCTTTACCTGTGTTGGTGCCGTTTGGTGAGTAATAGACTGCCTTGTCTGTGTCAGCTGCAATGTAAGCAGCGGAAGCAGCAACAAATCCAAAGTCTTTGGTTACACCAACTTTGTAATCGGTGAAGTCAGCTGCAGATAAATTGGCCACTTTCTGATGACCAACGTGCAGGTTGAGAACCAAACCTTCGGCGAGTGGCAAATCTGCACCGCCGTCAAGGTAGTAGCTACCGCGACTATCTTGGAAGCCAAACAGATCCGACAGGCTATGCGAATACTTGATGTAATAAGGGCCCTTGTTAACCTTTGCATAGAGTTCAAAGGTATTGGCATTACTGAATCCAGTCACGTTGCCTAACGTATTTTTTGGGTACAAGTAGTAAAGACCACCAACGTCGTAACCCACATCCGGAGCGATTTCACCGCGTTTGCCGCCGTAGAAATCTATTTCATATTTTCCATCGGTAGCGCCGCCATCCTGAATCCACTTGATGGTCGATGCCCATGCGCCGAGATAAATACCGGTTGGATTGTTCGTGTAATCGATACCAGCGCTATACGCAGGTTTGAAACGGGACTGAGAAACACCACGATAACGATATTCAGATGCAATACCGACGTTGTAAGCAACGACGTTATCTGGTGCGGGTGCTGCTGCCTCTTCCGCTTGAGCGACGTTAGCGCTGAATGCCGCCAGAATTGCGCTAGCTAGAATAAGTTTTTTCATGTCTTTCCTTGTTTGTATTAAATAAAAAAAACCTGCCCACGATTGCCGGGTGTGCTCCGGGTTACATAGCAGGACGCGTGCCAGCCAAAAACAAGGAAATCTCTTGTTATTTTGGCTAATTAAGTTAGCATCGAGCCTCGCTTGACACTGTGCTCGATACCAACGACGCACCACCAAAGCGCATCCGCCTTAAATTGGTGCATCTTTCATCCTAGCAAAACTTATGAATAACAGACTGAGTTTTCTCTCCGAACTGCAAACAAAAATCAGCGAAGTGCTTCAACAATCTCCCGCCAAGGACATTGAGAAGAACATGAAAGCCATGCTGAATCAGGGCTTTTCCAAGCTCGATCTGCTAACCCGTGAAGAATTTGAGATTCAATCGGAGGTGCTTCAACGCACGCGGGCACGCCTCGAAGCGCTAGAGGCGCGAGTAGCCGAACTTGAATCTCGCCTGAAGTCCTAAAGCCGTGGGTCTAGCGGTACTTCGTAGCCGCGCTCTCGCTGGACTCGCAGCGCCGGCTGTTACGGTCGAGGTTCATCTCGCCAATGGACTACCCGCATTCACTATTGTTGGCTTAGCTGAAGCAGAAGTTCGCGAATCCCGAGATCGCGTAAGAGCTGCCATTCATAATAGTGGCTTTGATTTTCCTGCTGGTAGGGTAACCGTTAATCTCGCGCCGGCAGATCTGCCCAAAGAATCGGGGCGATTCGATTTACCTATTGCCCTAGGTATTTTGGCTGCCTCAGGCCAGTTGCCTTCGAGCGAACTCGATCGCTATGAATTTGCTGGCGAGCTCTCCCTCTCAGGGGCATTGCGTCCGGTCCGCGCCTCGTTGGCGATGAGCTACGCGATTCATCAATTGGGAGATTCAGAACGTGCTTTTATTCTGCCCAAAGCCAATGCTGCTGAAGCTGCTTTAGTTAGCGACGCAAAAATCTATCCTGCTGAATCGCTGCTACAAGTCTGCGCGCATTTCGCTAGCAATGATCCCTCGACACGACTAACGCGCACACTGCCATCGACGACTAAATCGACCGGCCACTACCCGGATTTTTCAGATATAAAAGGTCAGCATCTAGCACGACGCGCTATGGAAATTGCAGCGGCCGGAGGCCACAGTGCACTGATGGTGGGCCCACCGGGCGCAGGCAAGTCGATGCTGGCCAATCGCTTACCGGGATTACTGCCCCCCATGAACGATGCCGAGTCTTTGGAAACGGCGGCCGTGCAATCACTCGGCGGCAGCTTCAATGTTGATCACTGGGGGCAACGCCCATTTCGAGCGCCGCATCACACAGCCTCAGCGGTCGCACTGGTAGGTGGTGGCGGTCAACCACGGCCCGGAGAAATTTCACTCGCTAATCATGGCGTTCTGTTTTTAGATGAGCTACCTGAATTTGATCGTAAGGTTTTAGAAGTGCTGCGCGAGCCTTTGGAATCGGGCCACATCACCATCTCGCGCGCTGCACGACAATCCATTTTTCCCTGTCATTTCCAATTGATCGCAGCCATGAATCCTTGTCCCTGTGGCTACCTAGGTGATACCCGCAAAAGTTGTCGCTGCACTCCTGAAAGTATCGCGCGCTACCAGGGGAAAATCTCAGGGCCATTACTCGATCGCATCGATATGTTGGTGTCGGTGGCGGCCTTATCAACGGATGAAATATTGCGATCAGAGGTTAGTGAATCTTCCGCTGTGATCGCGGATCGCGTGACGACTGCACGTGCACGGCAACACGCGCGCCAACAAAAAAATAATGCGGCTTTATCGGTGAAAGACATTGAACGCTTATGCGCGCCAGAAGCCGATGCCGAAAATCTCTTACGTGCGGCCATGAGTAAACTACAGTGGTCGGCTCGTGCTTATCACCGAGTCTTGAAGTTGGCTCGCACCATCGCCGACCTAGCCCACACCGAGCACATTAGCTCTGCGCATATCGCCGAAGCTATTCAATACCGACGCGCATTAAGCACGCAGAGCTAGAGAGTTGCGTGCCGGCGCGAACCAGCACGCTGCTGTTACTATTCACACCATGTTTCTAAATAAATTCTTTTTGATCGGCCTTGTTGCAGCAATTTTTATCGCAATCACAGGCTGCAGTCCGAATTTCAACTGGCGCGAAGTGCAAGGCACTGACCCCTCGTATTCCGTTCTGCTACCAGCGAAACCGAGCAGCCATTCGCGCACTGTCGATCTGGACGGCTTGCATGTCACGATGACGATGACCGCCGCTGAAGCTGACGATGTTAATTTCGCTGTGGCCAGCATCAAAGTCGATGATGAATCACAACGCCATGCCGCACTGCTCGCCATGCAAAAAGCGATGCTGCTCAATATTCGTGGCGACGTCGCACAACAAAAAGTGATCGCGCTAAAAGATGGAACGACGATGACTGAAATTCATGCCACTGGAAAAACATCCTCGGGTAGTCAGCTCAGTTTATTCGCGCGCTTTGGTGAACATGGGCAGGATGTTTTTCAAGTTGTCGCTTTAGGACCATCGAACAAACTCACTAGCGAAATCGCCGACACCTTTCTCTCGTCGTTTACTCCCCACTAATGTCGCACGCCAGTCATTATTTGGAAGGTAAGGCGGGCATACGCGTCGTTTTAATTTTTGCTGCAGCTTACTTTCTTTCGTACGCATTTCGAGCGATCAATGCGGTGATTGCGCCAGACCTGGTTGCTGATCTGCAGTTATCCAATGCGGATCTGGGATTACTCTCTTCTGCTTACTTCCTAGGCTTTGCAAGTCTGCAGCTTCCACTTGGTTTGTGGCTCGATAAATATGGCCCACGTCGCACCGAGTCTGCGCTACTGCTGTTTGCTGCTGCAGGTGTTGCCCTATTCGCCAGTAGCACCACGCTCACCGGTTTGTGGATAGGTCGCGCATTAATCGGCGTTGGTGTATCGGCTTGTTTAATGGCACCACTAAAAGCCTATCGCAGTTGGTATGCACCAGAACGACAAAGTCAGCTATCGAGTTGGATGCTGGTGTTCGGAACTGCCGGTGCGCTCTGCACCACCGTACCGGTTGCTGCTGCGCTGCCCTTGATAGGATGGCGCGGTGTGTTCTGGATAATGTGCGCGTTGGTTGTCATTGCAGCGACTTTATTATTCTTTCGATTGCGCGACGTCGAACACGATCGTCTGCACCAGACCGTGATGCAAAGTCATGCGGGTGATACGTTGTCGTATCGGCAGATTTTTACGCACCCGTATTTTCGTCGCATGGCTTTATTAGGTGGCGTGCATCAGGGCGGTTTCATGGCTGTTCAAACCTTGTGGGCCGGACCATGGATGATGCAGGTCTTGGGTCTATCGGCAACGCAAACGTCGCAAGTACTGTTTGCGTTTAATTTTTGTCTGATGCTGTCGTATGTTTTTTTGTCGTGGTGGGCACCAAAGCATGTGTCATATGGCGAAAAGTCGGGCTGGCCAGCCTTAACTGTGGTGGGTTGGGGTATAGGTTTATCCATCGCGCTGCAAGTGACTATGCTGTTGCTGCCTTATTCGTGGGCATGGTTGCTCTGGATACCGTTTTCGTTGTTAGTCACCGTATCGACGCTGGCACAAACCCATGTCAGCCTTTCTTTTCCCGCTACCCAAGTGGGGCAAGTCAATAGCGCGTACAACTTATCGTTATTCATTGGCGCATTTAGTGTTCAATGGGGACTAGGCTTATTAATTGATTTGTTTGTTGCGAATGGATGGGATTACTCACCCGCAATGCGTATGGCCTGGGCGGTTTATTTGATAGTGCAATTGTTTGCACTGGTTCGCTTTGTGAGTAGCAAAGCTAAATTTGATCCTACCGAGAAAGCGTCCACGCCATAGTTGATGATAAGGTGCACTTTATTGACGTGGCTAATCATGCAGCTTACACACCACTTTTTTTATCGAAAACACGGAACGTTCCTAAATAAAGTCGCATTACTTTGTGATTTTGCAGTGCGGCCAAGGCGTTTACATAGTATTGGAATTCCTCCCATTTTTGATTGCGACTTTTATGCTGATCACCTTTAAATCAAAAGCTGCTGCTGACTTGTTGATGTACAAGACTCACGCCAAACCTTTACTTGATGCCTTGGGCAAAGACGCAGATCAAGGCATTATTACTGCTGAAGATATGGCTGCAGCCATCGCAGCGCTGGAAAATGAAATCACTATTAGCAAACGTCAACTTTCTGCAGATCAGGATAACAGCAACGATTCTTACAGCGACGATCTCGAAGCGGGCAAACAAGTTAGCATCAGCGCGCGTGCTTTTCCATTACTCGAAATGATGCGCGCAGCGCAGAAAGAAAATACCTTTGTCATGTGGGGAGTGTGATGTCTGAGACACGATCACTGATACTGAAAATGCGTGATGGTACTGACATATATTGCACCGATTATTTTCCTGCCAATCCAGCACATTCCAGTATCGTTTTCATGCATGGCTTGGGTGAGCACAGTGGCCGCTACGACCATCTCGCCGATTTTTTTTGTGCGCGCGGCTACGCAGTGCGCACCTATGATCATCGCGGTCACGGCAAATCATCGGGCAAGCGCGGTGACATCCCCCATCAAGACAGCTTACTCGATGATGCACAACAGATCATTCAAGACTGGCAGGCCGCCTGTCCATCCTCGGTAACTCGACGGCTATTGCTCGGACATAGTATGGGCGGCTTGTTCGCTGCGAAGTTCGCCTTATCCAAAATATGCGAGCTACATGGTTTGATTTTGTCAGCGCCTGCACTCGCGATTTACATGAATTTTGTTGAACGTTCATTACTCAACGTACTAAGCTCGATTGCGCCAGCGCTCACTCTGTCGAACGGATTAAAAACTACGTATTTGTCGCACGATCCTGACGTCGTTACATCGTATTGCAACGACGCGTTAGTACATGATCGTATCAGCGCACGATTACTCAACTCCATGCTCATCACCATGCACGATGTTTTTTCTCACGCAAGCTCACTTGACCTACCTACGCTGTTGCTAGTAGCGGGACAAGACAAGCTGGTTGATTCAACCGGCAGCTTACGATTTGCCGAGGCCAGTACAGAGAACTATTTGCGATTGCATACGTATGAAAATCTGTATCACGAGCTCTTCAACGAGCTGGATGCCAACGCTGTATTTGATGATGTGAGCACGTGGCTAGACCAACTCAGCAACACGGTGGTGCAGTGAAGATCGCCACGGATTCCTTAGCCTTCGCCCTTGATGGCGCTGCTCGTGCACTCACTATGGTGAGCGCAGGGACCTCACTCCCTGCAGCGCTGAATAGCACCTTTGATAGTTTACGTGCACCGCCCTCGGCACGCGGCGCGATTCAAGACATCAGTTATCGCAGCATGCGAAGTTGGGGTCTGAGTTCTGAACTGATGGATTTGCTGTTAGATACACCACCTCAGCAAGAGCGTCTCGGCTCGCTCTTACGAATCAGTCTGGGATTATTAGCAGATGCCAGCAAACCGTATGCTGAGCACACTGTGGTTGATCAAGCTGTTTCCGTATGCGCCGCAGACCGTGAGCTTTCGCGCGCTAAAGGCGTGGTGAATGCTGTCTTGCGACGTTTTTTACGTGAACGCGATCGTTTGTTACGCACCGCGACTGCCTCTGAAGAAGCGCAGTGGAATTATCCGCAATGGTGGATAGATAAGCTGCGCACAGATTGGCCGAATCAATGGGAAGATATTCTGCAAGCAGGCAATACTCGCCCGCCACTCACATTGCGAGTGAATCGCCGTCAAGGTAGTGTTGAAGACTATCTTGAACTACTTACTCAGCACCAGATAGCAGCGACGCAATTGGGGCCCTGGGCAGTGCGCCTGACGCAGCCAACGCCCGTCTCCGACATTCCAGGCTTTCTGCAAGGACGAGTCTCTGTGCAAGATGCCGCAGCGCAGTTGGCCGCACCTTTGATACAGCTTGAGCCGGGTATGCGGGTCTTAGATGCCTGCGCCGCACCCGGAGGCAAGAGCCTGCACATGCTTGAAACAGACGATATTTCATTGGTGGCGTTGGACAATGATGAATCTCGGTTAGCCCGCGTAGCGGACAATCTTGATCGACTGGGTTTCAAAGCCGAGCTGCGTTGTGGCGATGCGCGCCGCAAGGATTGGTGGGATGGACAGGCGTTTGATCGAATTTTGGCCGATGTGCCCTGCACGGCTTCGGGCATAGTGCGGCGCCATCCGGATATACGCTGGCTTAGGCGACCAGAAGATGCCCGTTCCTTGGCTAAGTTAGGCTCCGCCATTTTGGATAACTTGTGGAGCATGCTGCGGCCAGGTGGGTTGATGCTGTTTGTTACCTGCTCGGTCTGGCCTGAGGAGTCCGAGTTACAGGCTGAGGCCTTCTGCCAACGTCACTCCTGTGTGCGCCTGCCCACCCCAGGGCAGCTTGTCCCAAGATCCGCCGAGGGCGATGATCATGACGGATTGTTTTACGCGCTACTCCAAAAGCCCTTGTTTTGATACTATCGCCGAGTTGCTTGGAGCGTGGTTTTTTTACCACTCTGCGATCGCACCCTCTCTGGCACATCTGGGCAAGGTAAGAATACGTGGGATTTTTCAGGCTAGTGCCACCTAAACATCAACGTCACACACTAAGCGTTCTCTGGATTGGGATCCAAAAACTGCTTTTGGGTTTCTGGCTAGGAGCGCTGTGTTTGATTACCGCGGCACCCGCCGTGGCTGCGGAAGGTATTGAGTTTGTCGATGCCACTCTTTCAGCGACCGACGAAGGCTATTCGCTATCCAGTAATTTTTCTGTCGAGCTTACGCACGCGTTAGAAGATGCGTTATCGCGCGGTATTCCTCTACACTTCAAACTCCAGCTTGAAGTCTCTAGGTCTCGTTGGTATTGGCTTGACGATGTCGCCATTAAATCCAGCCGTAACATACGTATTTCATACAACGTACTCACGCGTCAGTATCGCGCATCCGTTGACGGCAATCTGTATCGAAGCTTCGCACAACTGGATGACGTACTGGCTTTGCTGCGTCACCCGGGACGTTGGCTAGTTGCAGAACCTAACGCACTGAAAGCTGACGCCAACTACACCGTTGCTATTCAATTTGGTCTAGATGTTTCTCAACTTCCCAAGACCATACAAGTGACGGCATTAGGTAGTGGTGATTGGAAAATGTCGTCGGGTTGGACGCGCTTTAACTACAAGGCCGAGGCTAAGTGACGCGCGCACTTCGTTATCTTTTAATCGCTGCCGCCATGACGGTCAGCATGCTGCTGTTTCTGTTAGCGACTGTCAGCGACAACACACGATTATTTGATTCTTATTACTCATGGATAGTGGGTGCCAACGTACTGGTAGGCACAGCATTGTTTGTGTTGGTGTTATTTCTGCTTGCTCGCTTAATTAGTCGCTATCGTCGCAAACGTTTTGGTTCGCGCTTGATGACGCGGCTGGTGCTGATGTTTACCTTGATAGGTGTTTTACCGGGCTTAGTGATTTATTTAGTTTCGGTGCAATTTGTGTCGCGATCAATTGAATCATGGTTTAACGTGAAAGTTGAAACCGCTCTTGAGTCTGGTCTCACGCTAGGTCGCAGCGCACTCGATGCCTCACTCAAAGATTTGCGTTTGAAAGCACGCGCTGTTGCTTCTGAACTTTCTGAAATGCCGGACTCCATGTTGGCAGCGCAGCTAGCACGCGCGATTGAACGCAATCAATTAAATGAAGCGATCGTTGTTTCTGGTACGGGTCAATTAGTCGCCAGTACCAGCAGCGCCTTGTCTAATCTTGTGCCTGACATGCCAACGGCTGCGATGATTTCGCGTGCCAAATCGATGGGCGGGTATGGATTAATCGAAGGGGGCAATGAAGGTCTTAGTAGCGCCACTGATGGTGAATCCACTACATCATCAACTAATGCGAAGGGCGGCTTGCGACTACGCGTGTTGGTCACGATCCGAGGTGATGGCTCATTGATGTCACTTAATAGCCAGCCGCGCTATCTGCAGGTCACACAAGCTGTGCCTGAACAATTAAGTGCAAACGCAGAAGCGTTGCGCATCGCCTATGGTGAATATCAAGAGCGATCTTTGGCGCGCGCTGGCTTACGAAATTTTTATCTGATCACACTCACACTCACACTGTTACTAGCTATTTTTGCAGCGATGGTGAGCGCATTTCTTTTAGCAACTGATTTAGCAAAACCTTTGCTATTACTAGCCGAGGGTACGAAAGCTGTAGCAGAAGGCGATCTCTCGCCACGCCCAATAGCAGCCAGCTCAGATGAATTGGGCACGTTGACTAAATCATTCAACATCATGACTTCTCAGCTGGCCGACGCACGCGAAACCGTTGAGCGCAATCGCAAAGAAGTTGAAGACGCCAAGGCCTATCTCGAATCTGTGTTGGCCAATATGTCAGCTGGTGTGATGGTGTTGGATGATCAACTTCGCTTCGTGACATTTAATGCATCGGCTGAAAAAATTCTGTATCAAAATTTATGGCCCTATCTCGGTCTTTCATTCGCCAGTATCGACACCCTCGCAGCATTTAGTGCGCCAATCGTAGAGGCCTTCTCTGGGCAAAGTGCACATGCGGCGATGAGTGATGGCGATCCGCTGATACAGCAATGGCAGCAGCAGATTGAAATTCCACGTCGTCTAATCGGTCAAAAAGTAGACACGGAAATCACGCTGCTGGCTCGCGGTGCACGACTACCGGTAGGTACAGGACTCGGCCATGTGGTGGTATTCGATGATATTTCTGATCTGATTTCAGGGCAGCGTTCAACTGCATGGGCTGAAGTAGCAAGGCGTCTCGCTCATGAAATTAAAAATCCGCTGACGCCGATTCAGCTGTCTGCTGAACGTCTCATGATGAAACTTCAAACCAAGCTTAGTGGCGATGATGCCGCTTTACTTGAGCGAGGTACGAATACGATAGTGAATCAAGTCGTCGCTATGCAGCAGATGGTCGATAACTTTCGTGATTATGCAAAAACACCGCCGCCTGTTCTTAAACCCTTAGAACTGAATCACTTGATTACAGAAATTCTTGATCTGTATGGTGGCATGCGCAGTAACGACCAATTAATCACGCACTTAGATGTCGATCTGCCCAAGATCATGGGCGATGCAACCCAGCTACGGCAAGTGGTGCACAACTTATTACAAAACGCTCAGGACGCCACCAGTGAATTAAACGGCGAACGTACGCCGCACATCGATGTGCGTACCGAGTCGATACGCTATAGCGATGCCGATGGCGCCACCCGCATCGCCGTTAGCTTAAGCATTACCGATAACGGCCCGGGTTTTGATTCCAAAGTCATGGCCAGAGCGTTTGAGCCCTATGTGACCTCAAAACCCCGAGGTACGGGCTTGGGATTGCCTGTGGTCAAGAAAATTGTGGAAGAACACGGTGGCCGGATTGAACTGCAAAACAGAAAAGATGGGCCTGGAGCTCGGGTTTCCATACTTTTACTTAGGCTCGCAAGTATTTAATCATTTGACATTATTAATTGCAAAAAATACAATTTCCGTACGAGTCCATCGGATTGAGAAAAAGAGGCGGCAATGGCGAACATTCTGGTAGTTGATGATGAAATGGGAATTCGGGAATTGCTCTCGGAAATACTGGGTGACGAGGGTCACGTCGTGACTACGGCCGAAGATGCTAATCAGGCTCGAGATCTTCGACTCTCGAGCTCGCCCGACCTCGTTCTGCTGGATATATGGATGCCTGACATCGATGGCGTCACGCTCCTCAAGGAGTGGCAACGCGAGGGTCTGCTGACCATGCCCGTGATTATGATGTCGGGTCATGCCACCATTGATACCGCCGTTGAAGCCACCCGCATCGGTGCGATTAATTTTCTTGAAAAACCTATCTCGCTGCAAAAACTTCTACGCACAGTGCAGCAAGGTTTGTCGTCTGCTCCAGAAACCGCACGGGGAACCATGGTTTCAACCAATGGCCGTTCAACTTCGATACCCGATAAAACAGCGATCCCTGCCGCACCGCATTCTTTCAATGGTCATA
>JACCDI010685608.1_pt1 | contig 20930 bp, 18 predicted proteins | sample 7442791 | NCBI WGS metagenome assembly JACCDI01 (sample SAMN15323434, study PRJNA562643) | freshwater metagenome | isolation source: river surface water | place: USA:Blue River Watershed | collected 2017-08-15
CTTTGAAAACGCATTCCAGCCCTGTGCATTAATGTCAAATACATTATTACCCTTGGTAATAATTTTTGTGCCTTCTTCTTGATCACACATATATCCAATCACGCTAATGTCTTCTTGTAAAGTAATTTTATCGTAGTCGGCTTGTTTCATGGTAAATAATAATTCATAGTCTTCGCCTCCATTTAATGCACAAACTGTTGGATCTAAACCAAATTTAAATGCAGCCGCTTTTGTTGCTTTGTTCAACGGAATTTTATCTTCATAAATCCTACACCCCAAATTACTTTGTTTACAAATGTGTAAAATATCACTGCTTAATCCATCACTCACGTCCATCATTGCTGTTGGAATAATTTCCTGTGTTGCTAAATAATCAATGATGTCTTTTCTAGCCGCAGGCTTTAATAAACGACCTACTATATAATCTTCGTTTTCTAATGTGGGTTGTACTTTTGGATTTTCTAAAAATATTTTCTTTTCTCTTTCCATTAGTGTTAATCCTAGAAAAGCGGCGCCCAAATCACCCGATACACAAATCAAGTCGCCACTCTCAGCCGTACTTCTTTTTACAAATTTATCTGGAACTACTTCGCCCAATGCGGTGACTGAAATGACCAAGCCCTTTTGAGAAGTGGAAGTATCTCCACCTATTAAATCAACTCCATATTGTTCACAAGCAATTTGAACACCCAAATAAAATTCTTCCAGCGCTTCTAAACTAAATCGATTGCTGAAAGCCAGGCTCATAGTGATTTGTGTGGGCTGTGCATTCATAGCATATATATCACTTAGATTAACGATTACCGACTTAAATCCTAAGTGTTTTAATGGCGTATACATTAAATCAAAATGCACACCTTCCACCAACAAGTCGGTTGTTACAACAGTTTGTTTTCCATAATGATCAATCACTGCTGCATCATCACCTATTGACAAAATGGTAGACGCATTAAGGGTTTCAAAATTTTCAGTGAGGTGGTTGATTAAACCAAACTCTCCTAATTTTTCTATTTCTGTTCTTTCTTGCATATGCTTATTATAAATTACCGCCTTTTAATAAATTCAATAGTTGATCGTGTATTTGACCATTACTTGCAATAATTCCGGGTTGATATGGATTATATTTTTCGCCTTTTAAATCAGTAACCCTTCCGCCCGCTTCTTGCACAATTAAAAAACCAGCAGCGCTATCCCAGGCCTGTAATTTGTGTTCATAAAATCCATCGAATCGTCCTGCTGCTGTCCAACATAAATCCAATGCCGCACTTCCTAGTCGTCGAACGGGAATTGATTTTCTAATTAATTTTTCAAAAATTTGTAGGGGTCCGTTTTCTGTATCTAAATATTGATATGGGAAACCCGTAACCAAACAACTCGTTAATAAATCATTTTTACTGCTTACTTTAATGGGTTGATCATTCAAAAATGCGCCCTTCCCCTTTTCTGCAAAAAATAACTCATTCATAAACGGATTATATACCGCTCCCATTATCATTTCTCCATTTTCTTCTACCCCAATGCTTACGCAACAAATGGGAATACCATTTGCAAAGTTGATGGTACCATCAATTGGATCAATTATCCATTTAATATTGGATTTTGTTGGCATGGATCCGGTTTCCTCACTTAATATAAAATGGTCGGGGTGATTTTGTTGTATCACCTTAAAAATGGCCTTTTCTGAAGCGTGATCCGCTTCGGTTACCAAGTCATTAATGGTAGCCTTACTTGAAATCGTAAATGTTCCGTTAAAATACTTTTTTAGTTCAATAGCGCCTGCTTCGATAGCATTAAATAATGTATTTTTAATCATATCACAAAAGTAGCTTCGTTTGCTCGAATAACATTCTTATTTTTGCATATAATCTTAAAAGAAAAACCAGAATTTGTAGATGCCGATATTCGAGATTAATTTACCCAAAACCCTCAATCAGGTGCTTGGCCTTCCAGAACGAAGCCCCAGAAGGTCACAGTTACGCGTACTAAAAAAATTATTACGTCGCGCGCGTTATACCGAATTTGGTCAAAAGTTTGGCTTTGAACAAATTTTACAAAGCAAACACGCGGGAAAAGTATTTCAACAAAAAGTACCCGCTTATAATTACAATAAAATTTATAATGAGTGGTGGCATAAAACTTTAGAAGGACGGGAAGATATTTGTTGGCCTGGTAAAATAAAGTTTTTTGCGCTTAGTAGCGGTACGAGTGAGGCTGCTAGTAAATATATTCCCATCACCAACGATTTGTTAAAGGGCAATAAGGTAATCATGATAAAACAATTGATTAGCTTATTCAATTATAAGGACGTGCCTTTAACGAGCTTAGGTAGGGGTTGGCTTACACTTGGTGGAAGCACGGATTTACAAAAAGGTCCCGGATATTATGCAGGGGACTTAAGTGGCATTACAGCAAAAAAAGCGCCCTTCTGGTTTCAACCTTTTTACAAGCCAGGGAAAAAAATTGCTAAAGAAAGAGACTGGAATAAAAAACTAAATGAAATTGTAGAGAAAGCACCAAATTGGGATATTGGATTTATTGTGGGCGTACCTGCGTGGATTCAAATGTGCATAGAAATGGTCATTGAAAGATATCAATTAAACAACATACACGAAATTTGGCCCAACCTTTCCTTTTTTGTGCATGGTGGAGTAAGTTTTGAACCATATAAGCATGGATTTGAAAAACTTTTAGGCAGACCTATTCAATACACCGAAACGTATTTAGCAAGTGAAGGATTTTTGGCTTGGCAGGATAAACAAAATGCCAAAGGAATGAGGCTCTCCTTTAATCAACATATATTTTTCGAGTTTGTTCCTTTTGATGATAATAATTTTGATGCAAATGGAGAGATGGTTGAAAATCCAGAAGCACTCATGATACACGAAGTAGAAGAGGGTAAAGATTATGCATTATTAATAAGTACCGTTGCCGGTGCTTGGCGTTATTTGATTGGCGACACAGTAAGATTTATTAATAAAGCAAATGCTGAAATTATAATTACGGGTAGAACCAAGCATTTTTTAAGTTTAGTGGGTGAGCATTTGAGCGTTGATAATATGAATAAAGCCATTCAGTTGGTTAGTGAAGAATTAAATATTTCAATTCCCGAATACTGCGTAACGGGTGAACCCGAGGGAAGTTTTTTTGCACATCAATGGTATATAGCTTGTGATCATGATAAAGATGAAAAAATGCTTGCTGCAAAAATCGATGAAAAATTATGTGAATTAAATGACGATTATGCAGTTGAAAGAAAAAGTGCGTTAAAAAATGTTCATGTTAAAATTTTAAAAGAGTCCGTCTTTTTATCATTTTTAGAGTGGAAGGGGAAAGTAGGCGGACAGCATAAATTTCCTAGGGTAATTAAAGGAGATTTATTAGCTGATTGGAAAAATTTTATTTTAAAAAATTAACATGATTGCACCCATTATAAAGGGTTTGCTATTAGGACTCATTTTAAGTATTTCAATTGGGCCGGTTATTTTTGCAATCTTAAAACAAAGTCTTACCAACGGACACAGAGCCGGATACGTTTTTGTAGCCGGGGTATCTCTCAGTGATTTATCAATCCTTTTTGTTTGTAATATATTTACAACCTTTTTTACGCTCGTATTAACACACAAGGCAACAATAGCAATGGCGGGAGCTGGGTTTTTATTTTTAGTGGGCTGTTATACCATTTTGTTTAAAAAAATTAGCATAGAAAATATTGACGGAGAGAATGATAAAACAATGCGCTTGCGTGATTTTTTTGGCGTTTTTGTTTCAGGATTTTTAATGAACACTTTAAACCCAAGCGTGTTTTTATTTTGGTTTGCGTGGACTGCGGCCATTGGAAATGACGCAGCCGAAACCCAAAACCCACTCATATATAAATTATTGGTTTTTGGCACTTGTTTGTTGTTTGTGTTAATTGCTGATTTGGCAAAAGTGTATTTAGCAAAAAAATTGAGGCCCAAATTAACCGAAAAAAGCATGGTTTGGATTAACCGAGTTTCGGGTATTATAATTCTGGTTTTTAGTGCCGTTCTTTTTTATAGTGCTTTAAGGTATTAATTTGGACTTAGTGCTATTGATTGTTAATTTTAGTTCGTAAATTGTAACGTGAATAAAATAATATATATACTAGGTTTTGCTTTGATATTTATGTCTAAAGCAAATGCTCAAGAGAGTAAATTATTGGCTTTAAAAGACAAGGGCATTATTGTTAAATCATTCGTATCGGGAAGTTATATAAATTTTGAATTAAGCAATCATCAATGGATTAAGGGTTATGTTAATTGGATAAAAACCGATTCTATTCAAGTTAGAATGTTCTCATTAAAACAAACAACAACCGTTTATGGAACCTGGGGCGAGGATACGCTTAAGCTTGGTCTTTTAACAATTCACATTAACGAAATCATTTCTTTTCCGCACGATCCGGGACACTACAAAAGTGTTTTCACCAATGGTAGTTTTTTAAAAATTGGGGGTATGGGATATGCTGGATTAAATATTGCCAACTCCTTAATAAAAAACGAGCCCGTTTTTAGTGCTACAAACATTACTAGAATATCGGGTGGTATACTAGCGTGGTTGTTAGGAAAGTGGCAGGCCAACGCTAACCCAAATTATCGACCCATTGGCAAAAGGTATAGCTTACAAACTATTTAGTTCATTAATCATTTGAATTTTGTTCAAGCTCGTTAAAAAAATTATTTTCTATTTATTTATAAGTTCATTTGTTTATGTGCTTGTTACTAAATTTATTGAACCACCCATTACAATAACACAAATCAGCAATGCTTTTGGTTTGGGATTAAAACGAGACTATGTTTCTTGGAACGAAATGTCATATAATATAAAGTTAGCGGCGATTGCTAGCGAAGACCAGGCCTTTGCAGAACATAGCGGTTTTGATTGGGATGCAATGGAAAAAAGTATGCATCCAAAAAAGAAAAATAAAAAATCTAAAATTCCATTTGGTGGAGGTGCAAGCACCATTACACAACAAACAGCAAAAAATGTTTTTTTGTGGCAGGGTGGAGGAGTTGATAAATACATTCGAAAAATTCCAGAGTTTTATTTCACTTTTTTAATTGAAAAAATATGGGGTAAAAAAAGAATATTGGAAGTGTATTTAAATGTTATCGAAACAGGACCGGGTTGTTTTGGTGTTGAAGCTGCTGCACAGCATTTTTTTCACAAATCTGCAAAGAAATTAACACGAGCCGAAGCCGCCATGATAATTGCCGGCCTTCCTAATCCAAAAAAATTCACCGCACGTCCAATGACAAGAAGGGTGTCATGGCGTTATCCGCAAATTTTAAGAGAGATGAATAATATTGAAAGCGACGAGGATGTATATGCTCTTTTAAAAAGCAAATAATATTAATTACTTATTGTTTTCAATTCGGTTTTATCTAATTAATTTTTCAATAAGCGCTATCGCATTATTTGTCCTCGTTTCTTTTGTACCACTTACAATACCCCAGGGGGTTTTCTGGTTAATGAGCATTTCTTTATAAATCGTAAACAATTCTTTACGCGGCTCCTCATTGGGGTATTCACGCATTTCGTCAGCGGTCCACGGCAAATCGATATCACACAATAAATATGCATCGTATTTTCTTTCATTTATTTTTTCTAAAATAAATGGGTGGCAGTTATTAAACACATATTCACACCAAACTTTCATCACGTACATATCTGTGTCAATTATTAACAGGTCCTTGGCTTTTTCCACATTTGCATCTTCGGCCTTTAGTTGTCCTTTTGCGATGGTAAGTAAGTCGTCATAAGAATAGTCCGTTCCGTTTTCACTTAAAAATTGTCTTGCATATTCGGGACACCAAACGGTATTATAATGTTTTGCTAAGGCTTCACAAAGCGTCGATTTTCCAGTTGATTCTGGACCCAGTATGACAATTTTTTTTAGATCGCTCATAAAATATGGTTGATAATTTTTTTAACGTTCCTCAAATTTTATGCAATAGTTGCTGTTGATTTATGATCGATTGCTTTTTGTTTCCAACTATACCAACCTGCAATCGCCAATATTAATAAAACCAAAAACTGAACACTTGTAAACGCATATCCTTTTATAAAATAAAGCGGTATGGATGCAATGTTAGTAAGTATCCACCAAATCCAGCTTTCCACTTTTTTCTTAGCCATTAACCACATACCCGTATAAGCGGTAGCGCTTGCAAATGCGTCTGCCCAAGGAATTGCTTCAGGTGCAAATGCGGTTTTTAAAAAAACTAATGTGAAATATATTACCAAATAAAAAGTGGCAAAAAAGGCAATTTGTTGAAGCCACTCTTTTTTTGAACTATTTGTAATTTTTAAAACGAGTGTTTGATTATCTTCTTTTTTTCTTGTCCACAAATACCATCCATATATGCTCATAATGGTATAATATAAATTAACGCTTGCTTCGCCAAATAAGTGACCCTTATAACTTAAATAAATAAAAAGCGTGGTATTCACCAATCCTGTTGGAAAAACTAAAACATTTTCTTTCCTACTATACCAAACAGAAACAATGCCCGCAATTACAGCTATGGCTTCAACCGTTCCGGTTTGTATTAATCCCTGATATATTGATGCTAGGATGTTTGACATGTTTTTATTTTTGCAATTTCATTTTTTCAAGTTGTGCCTCTAATAAAAACATTTCATCTCTTGTTTTAGCTGCTTCCATAAAATCCATTGCCTTTGCAAATTTATCCATTTGTTTTTTAGTGTCCTTAATTGCCTTTTCTAATTGTGGAATGGTTTTATATTCGCTATATTTTTCAGCCCCCTCTGCCAAAATATTTATATCGTCGGTAGTCCGCACATTCATATTGTTCAGGGTATACCCTTTGATGTCTAATACCGACCCCTGTGCCATTACTTGTTCGATGCTCTTTACAACTGTAGTTGGGGTAATACCATGTTGGGTATTATATTTTATTTGTTTTTCACGTCGACGATTGGTTTCATCAATGGTGCGCTGCATGCTTTTAGTAATGCTATCACCATAAAATATTACACGGCCGTTTGAATTACGCGCAGCGCGTCCCGATGTCTGTGTTAATGATTTTTCATTTCTTAAAAAGCCCTCCTTGTCCGCATCTAATACAGCAACCAATGAAACCTCTGGAAGGTCTAATCCCTCTCTCAATAAATTAACGCCCACCAAAACATCAATGATGCCTAATCTAAGTTCTCTTAAAATTTCAACTCTTTCCAATGCATCAATATCGCTATGTATATATTTTGATTTGATTTGAATTTTTTGCAAAAAGCGATCCATTTCTTCCGCCATTTTCTTTGTTAGCGTTGTTACCAATACGCGATCGCCTTTTTCCACTTGCATAGCTATTTCCTCCAATAAATCATCAATTTGATTTTTGGTTGGTCTTACTTCTATCGGCGGGTCTAATAATCCCGTAGGTCTTACAACCTGCTCCACAATGAGTCCGTCCGTTTTATCCAATTCATAATCGCCCGGTGTTGCACTAACAAATATGGACTGTCCAATAATATTTTCAAATTCATTGAAGTTTAGTGGTCTGTTGTCTATGGCGCTCGGCAATCTAAAACCATATTCAACCAAATTCATTTTTCTACTTCTATCTCCACCTTACATACCACTAATTTGTGGAATGGTTTGATGGCTTTCATCTATTACACATAAAAAATCTTTAGGAAAATAGTCCAACAAACAGAATGGTCTTGTTCCCGGAACACGTCTGTCAAAAAATCTAGAATAGTTTTCAATTCCCGTGCAATATCCCAGCTCTCTAATCATTTCAATATCATATTCCACGCGTTCTTTTATTCTTGCTGCCTCTACATGTTTGCCAACACTTTTAAAATACTCCACCTGGGCGCGCATTTCATCCTGTATCTCATAAATAATTTGTTGCACCATATCTTTAGGTGCTAAATATAAATTCGCTGGAAAGATGGCGGCATTTTGCATGCGTTCAATTCTTTTTCCAGTTTCTATTTCAATGGTTTCAATTTCTTCAATCTCATCACCAAAAAAAGTAATTCTGTATCCATAATCTACATAGGGCAGTCTAATATCAACGGTGTCTCCATTAACTCTGAAGCCGCCCCTATCAAAGTCGGTAACCGTTCGGTGATACAATGAATTTACAAGCGCGTGTAAGAATGCCTGTCTCGCCATTTTTTGTCCAACCTGAATTCTTATAATTCCATTTTCCAGCTCTGTAGGATTACCCATACCATAAATACAACTTACGCTCGCAACAATAATAATATCACGACGACCGCTTAATAGTTGAGCTGTAGCCTGAAGCCTTAGTTTGTCTAGCTCTTCATTAATACTTAAATCTTTTTCAATGTAAACGCCCGATGTTGGTAAATACGCTTCGGGTTGATAATAATCATAGTATGAAACAAAATATCCAACGGCGTTGTCGGGAAAAAATTGTTTGAATTCGCCATATAGCTGTGCTACTAAGGTTTTATTGTGCGTTAACACAAGTGTTGGACGCTGAATATTTTGTATCAGATTCGCAATGGTAAAAGTTTTACCACTTCCTGTCACCCCTAAAAGTGTTTGATAGCGATCTCCATTTAAAACCCCCTCGGTCAACTGAGCAATTGCGCTAGGTTGATCTCCCGAGGGGGTATAAACAGATTGTAACTTAAATGGCATACTCAAAGGTACGTCCTATCCTATAATTGTTCTAAATAAACAGCAAGACGTTCTAATGATTTTGAAACCTCCATCATTTGTTCGTTTACCTCTATCCAATTTTTTTGCTCTATCGCCTCTCTTATACCCGGAACCGTTTTAACACCATAGCCTGTGTAAAATCCTGGAGCATAAAGGCTATGTTTAAACCATGGTCTTCTTGGTAGTCCATTTGGTGTTAACAATTGTTGTTCCGCTGAATAAATTTTAGCGTTGATGGCTGCGATTTTTTTAGGGTCTGCTGTTTTCTTTGCTGCTTCAACACCCGCTGCCGCCTTTTCTAAATGAGATAAAGCATTTAATACAGGTGAAAAATCAATGTAAGGAACAGAAGGCAATAATTTAGGTGTCGTTAATTTTTCGGTAGGATCTGCAGCATAGACATAAGCCTTGTTATTGATTAACTCATTTTCAACATTTGCTTTTTCGCGCATTTGATCAACGTTGTTTATTAGCTCACCAATATATCCTTTAACCGTTTTTTGTAATTCGGTAAAATCAAATTGTAATGCGTCAGCATCAGCAAGCCTTAACACTGCCCTTCCTGTTGTTTGAGCAAGCGTTACACCATATTGAAAAGTTGGATCCTTGAATCTTTTATACATGTCATATGAATCATATATCGAATGATATTCGCCACCACCATCTTCACCACCATATCCAATATTTAAAGAGGGAATACCAAGGTGTTGAATAAAGGACGAATAATCTGATCCAGATCCCATTGCGCCTAATGGATATGTTGAAGCATTAAATGCTTCTTTCTTTTCAGCAACGGAAGAAGCTTCGGCTGCCCTTGCCGCTTTTGATCTTTCAAAAACAGTCACACCTGTTTGTGGGTCTATAACCGACTTGCTAATTTCTGTGATCAAGGGAGCGAAAGCGTGTGAACCCTCGGCACCTAAAAATCCTCTTCCATTTCCATCAGAATTAATATAAGCAACAGCTTTTGATTGTAATTCGGCAGCATGATTTTCAACCCACTCTGTTGAACCCATTAAACCCGGCTCCTCTGCATCCCAAGCACAATAAACAAGGGTTCTTTTTGGTTTCCATCCTTGTTTTAATAAAGCGCCAATAGCAATTGCCTCTTCTAATTCGGCCGCCATTCCACTTACGGGGTCTGCTGCTCCATTTACCCAAGCGTCGTGGTGATTTCCCCTTATAACCCACTGATCTGGAAACTCACTTCCTTTAATAGTTGCAATTACATTATAACCTGGTCTTATTTTCCAATCAAACGCTAGTTTTAAATGTACCATTGATTTACTTGGACCAATATGATACGTAAATGGTAGTCCGCCACCCCAATTTCTTGGTGCTACCGGACCCCCCATGTCTTTCAATAGTGGTGCAGCGTCTCCAAAGCTAATGGGCAGTACTGGTATTTTTAATAAATTTTTTGCATCGTTGTGATCAACCCTTGTGGCGCCCTCAATGGAGGCTCCGTTTGGAGTGGTGGGGTCTCCAGGATAAATCACCATGTCCATAATTGAACCCCTTTGAACAGTTTGATCATTTTTATAAGCACCAATTGGATACGCGTCACCCGCACCATAACCATCATCGGCAGGATCTGAATAAATTAAACATCCTATTGCTCCGTGTTCTTGTGCAACTTTTGGTTTTATTCCTCTCCAGCTGCGACCATATTTAGCAATAACAATTTTTCCTTTCACATCAATGCCATACTTGGCCAATGTTTCATAGTCTTCGGGTAAACCATAATTAACAAAAACCAAATTAGCCGTAACGTCACCATCAGCACTCCAACAATTGTAAGTTGGAAGTTGATCCGCTTGATTGCTTGTTGCATCTTCTTTTAACGGCGTTTCTTTTAGTTTTGCTTTATAATTTGTAGCACCCGACATTTCTAGCGTTCGTGTAATAGGTGTTGGAAACATTAATTGATAAGTTTCAATTTTTGTTTCCCAGCCCGCCGCTTTAAAAACTTTTGCAATTTCATCGGTTACAAATTTTCCACCAACCGAACCAACATGGTGTGGAACAGATGAAAGTAGTTTAATGTTTTCTCCAACCCTAGTGGCACTTAATTGTGCATCAAAAAACTTTTCGTTTTTAATTTCATGCTCACTGGATTTAAAGCCCAATAAATTTGATTGGGCTTTTAAATTTATAATGGTAAGACTGAATAAAGAAAGAGTGATTAATTTTTTTTTCATGTGTATGCTTAATTAAATTTGTCTGCTTAAATAATGAGTGTAGTTGGGTAATTCATATTCATATTCCTCTTGCATGAAGCGAGAAGTCATTAAAAAATCGGCGGTTGTTCTATCGCAGGCCATGGGTAGATTCCACGCTACAGCTAGTCTTAATAATGCTTTTACGTCGCTGTCGTGAGGCTGTGCTTCCATTGGATCGAAAAAGAAAAATACAACATCAATGTCGCCTGTGGCAATCATCGCGCCTATTTGTTGGTCTCCTCCCAGGGGCCCGCTTAATAATTTAACAACGGGTTGATCAAGCGCCTCTTCTACTAGTTTTCCGGTGGTACCGGTTGCCACTAATGAATGTTTTGACAATTCAATTTTGTTATGAATGGCCCACTCGATGAGGTCTCTTTTTTTATTATCATGTGCAATTAAGGCAATTTTTTTTCGGCGCTCTAGTTTGCGGAAATTTTTTTTCATTTTACTTTTTTTAACGCTTTTTAAATTGTGTCGATGGTGAATTTGCTTAGCAATGGAACACATAACAAGATACCAAATATTATTGTTAATGGTAAACCAAAAAGGTAAAGCACAAAAAATATTAAAAATAAAAACAAGGGATATGTAAAAAATAATAAGCTGAATAAAACAGAATCATAAAAAACCGTTCCCTTTGTTTTATAATGTGCCATGTTGTGAATTATTTTATAATATAAATAATGAAAATAATAAAGCGGTGTTTTATAAATTTTTGTTTGCTGTATGGGTGGGAAAATATTAACAGAAAGCATATCAAACACAGCTTTATTAAAGTCTATTTTATCCTTTGCGTTTGTAAGGGGTGTATCATACTTAAATTCACTAATACTTAAATTCACTTTTTTACCAATACCCCTAAATTGATTGTAGGCAATACCTGCAACATGAATTTGATGATAAATATTTTGTTCATTTAGTTTTTCAACAATTCTTGCCGTTCCTTTTTTGAATGGATGAAGGTTATGGGTATTTGTGCAGTTGCCCTCTATAAATATTAAAACCGCTTCTCCTTTTTTGATTAATCTTACCGATTCTGTAAACGCATATTCATTTAAATGTAAAAACTGTTTTCCTTCTCTTAATCTATAAACAGGTATCATTTTTAACAAGCCTAATAAAAAACGATGGTGTTTTTTAGTAAACGCATCGCCCCTTGCTAAAAAATTCAAAGGTCGTTTATATTGTGCCGCGATTATTATTGCATCTAAAAAAGAATTTGGATGATTTGCAATAATAAGTAGCGGGTTTTTGTTTTTTAATAAATGTTTATTTCTAACATTTATATCACTACAAAACAACCATAGCGCCGCTCTAATTAATTGTTTTAAAATATAAATCAAGTTTTTTTTATAAATATAAAAAAACCGCACCATAAATGATGCGGTTTGTAACTACTAACCTTTAAAAAACAAGATAAATATTATTTATTTGCAGCCTCTTCAACTTTTGCTGCAATTTTTGCTCTGATTTTCGCTTCTATTTCATTTGCCATTTCTGGATTATCATGTAAAATTGTTTTTACTGAATCTCGTCCTTGGCCTAATTTATTTCCTTCATAACTAAACCAGGATCCACTTTTATTGATTATTTCTAATTCAACACCCATATCAATAATTTCTCCAATTTTACTAATACCTTCTCCAAAAATAATTTCAAACTCTGCGGCTCTAAAAGGAGGAGCTACTTTATTTTTTACCACTTTTACTTTAACCCTGTTTCCTATTGCTTCATCACCATCTTTAATTTGTGCCATTCTTCTTATATCTAAACGAACTGAAGCATAAAACTTTAATGCATTACCACCAGTTGTTGTTTCTGGATTTCCAAACATCACACCAATTTTTTCACGTAATTGGTTAATGAAAATACAAACGGTGCCTGTTTTATTTATTGTAGCCGTTAATTTTCTTAATGCTTGAGACATTAAACGAGCGTGTAATCCCATTTTAGAATCGCCCATTTCGCCTTCTAACTCACTCTTAGGAACCAAGGCAGCAACTGAGTCAATCACCACTACATCAATTGCACCTGATAAAATTAAACGGTCTGCAATTTCTAATGCTTGTTCTCCATAATCTGGTTGTGATACTAATAAGTTATCAACATCAACACCTAACCTTTTTGCGTAGGCGCTGTCAAATGCGTGTTCAGCATCAATAATTGCACACATTCCACCTTTTTTCTGTGCTTCTGCAATTACGTGTATTGCAACTGTTGTTTTACCAGATGATTCTGGACCGTATATTTCAATGATTCTTCCTTTTGGTAATCCACCAATTCCTAAAGCAGTATCCAAACCAATAGATCCGGTAGAGATAACTTCTTGAGGTTCTTGACTTCTTTCATTCATCATCATCACACTTCCTTTACCATAATCTTTATCGATTTTATCGATCGTTAATTTTAAGGCTTTTAATTTTTCAGCATTTGCAGTACTCATGGTTAATCGTTTTATGTTTTCTTTGAATATTTATGTGAAGATAGGGATAATTTGTTAATAAACTAAATTATTTAGTATTTTTTTACTAATTAGATTAGTTATACATATTTATTCATCTTTTATTTTTTATAATTAATTGAAAATCAAATAATTAGCATTTTAGTAATAAATTTAGTATTTTTTAGTTTTGCTAAATATAGTATTAATACGTTTGTATTTATTTTGCAAAAATTGAATAAAATGCTTGTTTTGATCACTGGAATAAAAGTAGGGTATTTTAAGATGGCGACCCAAATTTGTCATAAAATTGAATTGTTAATTTCTATTGTAGTATTAAACTATAATACATTTATAAATAAACCCTAATACTATTACTAGTGTTGATATCTTAATATCTTAATTATACACATTCGATATTTATACCACATTTAGTTAGTCATAAATTTAGATGGTTCTAGAATGCAAGTATATAAGTCATATGATGAATTTTTTAATAAACATTTAATAATTAGTTTCTCTATTTCTTTTACAATACACATTTTTTACACTGTTAATTAACGAGCATAATTCAACCATTTTTTTCCTAATCTTTGAAATACTTTATAAAAGGTCATAAGTTATTATATAGTTATTAAGATTTTTTTTGGCTTTTTAAGGGGATATCCACGAAATTTTTATTTATCCACGTTATTGTTGTGTATTTTTTATCTATAAAAACAGGCTAAAATACTACCTATACTAAGGTTTAGTTAAAAGAAACCTTTATTTTTGCCTTCCTAATAACTATATTATATATGTCAATTATTCAGAACATTAGAGAAAGAGGTGCTTGGATTATATTTGGAATCATTGCAATTGCTTTGGTTGCTTTTTTATTACAAGACGGTATTGGACGCAAGAATGGAAGTAGTGATATTACAACCTTGGGTAAGGTAAATGGTCAAGAAATCAATAAAATAGAATTTGACGAAAAAGTAGACTTACAAGTTCAACAATATGCTTCCCAAGGAGTTCGAAGAGAACAAATGATTGGTTATTTATGGGAACAAGAAATTTCTAGATTATTATTTAAATCAGAAGCTGAAAAATTAGGCATAACAGTTGGAACTAAAGAATTATCAGACGTGCTTTTTGGAAATGAATCTCCATTTAGACAAGAGTTTACTGATAAGAACACTGGCGAGTTTAAAGTGAATGATGCTAAAAATGCAATTGCACAAATAAAAAAGGGTAAGAATAAAGATCAAATAAATCAAATTGAAAAAATTTATATTGAACCATCTTTAGAAAATAGAATTAGAAATAAATATCAAGCGCTTGTTGTTAGAGGCGTGCAAATCCCAAAATGGTTGGCCGATAAACAATATGCAGAACAAAATAGTATTGCATCAATAAAAATTGTTGGTGTTTCTTATAATACCATTTCAGATAGTTCAATTAAAGTAAGCAATGATGAAATTGCCACATACTTAAAAGAAAATCAAGCTGCTTATCAAGTTGAAGAAACTTCTAGAAATATTGGATACATAGGTTTTAGTGCTGCTCCAACTGCACAAGACTCTTTAAATGCAAAGAATGAAATTAATGCCTTAAAAGATGCCTTCAAAGCAACAACCGACGAAGTAGCATATTTAAATAAAGTGGGTACTGAAATTCCATCTTATAATAGTTATATTAGTAAAAAGACTTTACAAATTCCAGAAAAAGATTCTGTTTTAAGCATCGGTGTGGGTAATGTATATGGACCATACGTTGATGGTAGAAATTATACAATTGCAAAATTATTGGGCGTTAAACAATGGTCAGATAGTTCAAGTGTTAGACACATTTTAATTGCAACTAATAACCCGCAAAATGGTCAACAAGTTAGAGACGATAGTGCAGCAAAGAAAACAATTGATAGCGTAAGTGCAGCTATTAAAGGTGGTGCTTCATTTGAAGCATTGTGTGCACAATATTCTGATGATGGCGGAAGTAAAGCAAATGGTGGAAACCTTGGAATGTTTGCTCAAGCGCAAATGGTTCCTGCATTTAACGATTTTGCTTTTGATAATCCCGTGGGAACTAAGGGTGTAATTAAAACCGAATTCGGTTATCACTATGTTGAAATTTTAAAACAAACAGCAAAGGGGCCTGCGTATAAAATATCTTATTTATCTAAGCCAATCAACCCAAGCAACGAAACAATTAATGCAGCCGCGACAGCAGCCGCTCAATTTGTTGCAAATAGCAAGGATGTAAAATCATTTAATGAAAACGCGGTGAAACAAAACAAACAAGTTTTACCAGCAGCAGGAATTAAAGCAAATGATTTTGATATACAAGGTATTGGTGAAACAAGACAAATGGTACGTTGGGTGTTTGAAAAAGAGGTTAATACCGTTTCAGAGCCTTTTGAAATCGGAGATAATTATATAGTTGCAGTGATAACAAGCGAAGAAAAACAAGGTTTGGCAAGTGTTGAAGCTGCAAGACCAAGGGTAGAAGGAATAATTCGCGATCAAAAGAAAGCTGAAAAAATTAAATTAACATTAAAGGGTAACTCAATTGATGCGATTGCTTCTAATGTAAAAGCATTGGTTCAAACTGCTGACAGCTTAAGCTTTGCAAATAGCATTGTAGCTGGTATTGGTAATGAGCCTAAAATAATTGGCGCCGCTTTTAATAAGTCATTAGTAAATAAAACAAGTACACCGATTGCAGGTAATACGGGTGTTTTTGTTATATCTGTGAATAATCAAGGTGCTATGCAAGCCATGGTAGATTTTAATTTATATAAGGAAGAGCTTTTAAATAGAACAAGAAGTTCTATTTTCAGATCAAACGCTTCGCTTAAAAAAATTGCTAAAATCGAGGACAACAGATTTAAACTATATTAATATTTATGTCGGATAACATTATAAATAAAGTAACCGACAGTGGCATAATTACAATTGATTTAACCACATTATTACCCAATAATGAAATAGTGCTTTTTGATATTAAGCCATACTTGTTTATGGAATTAATATTAAAAGAAAAAGATTTCAGGGCATCGCTTCAAACCATTGATTGGTCTACCTACCAAAACAAATTCGTGGGTATATATTGCTCGACAGATGCAATTATTCCTATGTGGGCAAACATGTTGATTGTTTCTAATTTACAACCATTTGCATCAGGTGTTTATTTTGGTGACGAAAACAAGGTAAGAGAACAATTGATGCTAGAAAAAATTATTCAAATTAATGCAAACGACTATAGCAATCAGCGCGTTGTTATAAAAGGATGTGGAGAAACACCTATCGGAGAAAGTGCTTATATCGCCATCACACAAAAACTAAGACCAACGGTAAAAAGCATCATGTTTGGAGAGCCTTGTAGTACCGTGCCGGTATATAAACGAAAAGACTAAGTTTTATTAATGTGCTTCTAACCAGTTTTTACCAACACCAATTTCTGCTTCTACTGGAACACCATTAGGTAAAACCATGGCGGTGGTCATACAGCTTAGAATTAATTCCTTAAGTGCACTAAGCTCTGATTCAACAGCATCAAAAACCAATTCATCGTGAACTTGTAAAATCATTTTTGATTCCCATGTTTTCTTTTTCATTTCACGGTGCACGCTAATCATGGCTAATTTTATCATATCTGCAGCCGAGCCTTGAATCGGAGAGTTAATGGCGTTTCGTTCCGCAAAACCACGTACCGTAAAATTTGAACTATTAATATCTCTTAACCAGCGTTTTCGTCCCATAAGGGTTTCAACAAATCCCAATTCTTTTGCATTGTTAATTTGTTGATCCATATATTTTTGAATATTTGGAAACTCCTTTTTATAGTTGTCAATAATTTCTTTAGCCTCCGTTCTAGAAATTCCTAAATTTTCAGCTAAACCAAAAGCGCCCTGTCCATATATGATTCCAAAGTTGACACTCTTTGCCTTGTAACGCATTTCTTTTGTAACAGCCGCTTCCTCAATCCCATAAACCTTTGCCGCTGTTGCAGTATGTATATCTTTTCCTTGCTTAAACGCTTCGCACATATTGGGATCACCACTAATTGCGGCAACAATACGTAATTCAATTTGAGAATAATCGGCACTTACTAATATTCTACTTGGATCTCTTGGAACAAATGCTTTTCTGATTTCTCTTCCCCTCTCAGAACGAATAGGAATGTTTTGTAAATTCGGATTGGTACTACTAAGTCTACCCGTAACAGCAACCGCTTGCGCATAATTGGTGTGTATTCTTCCTGTTTTAGGATTAATTAAAGCAGGTATTGCATCAACATAAGTTGATTTTAATTTCGTGAGCTCTCTAAAATTTAAAATATCATCTACAATTTTATGTTTAGCAGCCATTTTAGATAACACATCTTCCCCTGTAGCGTATTGACCTGTTTTTGTTTTTTTTGCTTTCGGATCTAGTTTTAATATATCAAATAATACCTCACCCAATTGTTTAGGCGATGCTAAATTAAACCTGACGCCGGCTTGTTCAAAAACACTTTCTTCTGCTAACTTGGCGTCTTTTTCTAAGACCTTACTATAATCACTTAAAAAATCGGTATCTACTTTCACACCCTCAAATTCCATATCAACCAATACACGAACAAGCGGATTTTCTACTTCCTCGAAAACCTTGCTAACGGCTCTTTTTTCTATCAAGGGCGCAAAACAGTTTTTAAGTTGTAAAGTAATGTCTGCATCTTCTGCTGCATATTCTGTAATTTGATCCAGCGCAACATCGCGCATCGTTCCTTGATTCTTTCCTTTCTTACCAATGAGTGTTTCTATAGATACCGGCTCGTAACCCAAAAATTGAGCACTTAGTAAATCCATGCTTCTCCTGCCTTCCGGCTCAATAACATAATGAGCAAGCATCGTATCAAATGTCTTTCCCTTCAACTCAATACCATACCATTTTAAAACCAAAAAGTCATATTTTAAATTTTGTCCAATCCAAGTAATGTTGTCTTGCTCAAACAAGGGCTTACATAAATTTAAAATATAGTTCGCTCCGTCTTTCCCGTCAGCATCATTAGCAACAGGGATATAATAACCCTCGTGTTCTTTTACAGAAAAACTAAGACCAACCAATTGAACATTATTAGCATCTACGCCTGTTGTTTCGGTGTCAATACAAATTTCCTTTTCTTTTATTAGTTTGTTGACTAAATTATTTATAGCCGCATCACCAACAATAGATTCATATTTATGATCGGTGTTGTTTATGTTTTTATTGACTATTAATGTTGGCAACTCGTCCTGTTCTTCGGCGTTTTCATTTGTATCTTGTTCTGTGTCTTCATCATTTGGCGCTAGCACAGACTGAGTTCCACCATCGCTATCTAATACTATTGTTTTAGTTTTAATTAATTTTTCTTTTGGAGCTTTCACTTCGTTTCCAAACAAATCAACCTGTTTTTCCTTTGCCGCTTCTGATACAACCTCAAACTCACTTCCTAAAATACGCTTACCTAGTGTTTTAAATTCTAATAAATTAAATATTTCAGTTAATGCCGGAACATTTTTTTCTGATAATTTAAAATCCTCTTCATGAAACTGTACGGGCACATTGGTAATGATGGTTGCAAGCTTTTTGCTCATTATGGCTGACTCCATTCCGGCTCGAACCTTTTCTCCCATTGCCCCCTTTATTTTATCTGCATTCGCAAGCACCCCCTCGAGTGTATCATACTCCTTTAATAATTTAGCAGCCGTTTTTTCACCCACACCAGGAATACCAGGAATATTATCGGCGGCGTCTCCCATTAGACCCAACATGTCTATAACCTGATCAACGCGCGCGATATCCCATTTTGCTTTAATTTTTTCAGCATCTAATATCTCGCGTTCATTACCAAAAGCGGGCGGCTTCCACATATATACATTTGGTTTCACTAACAATTGACCATAATCCTTGTCCGGCGTAACCATATAAACCTCATATCCCAAATCCGCAGCTTGCCAAGCTAATGTGCCAATCACATCGTCCGCCTCATAACCATCACACTCAACCACAGGAATATTAAAACCCTCAATAATTGCTTTAATATGAGGTAAAGAGCTTAATAAATCTTCTGGTGCTTCTTCGCGATTTGCTTTATAATCTGTAAAATCAGTATGTCGCTCGGTGGGAGCGTGTGTATCAAAACAAACCGCGATATGTGAAGGATTTTCTTTTTTAATTATTTCAAGAAGGGTATTTGTAAATCCAAATTGTGCATTGGTATTTATACCCGTGCTAGTAATTCTAGGCGTCCGAATGAGTGCATAATATGCACGATATATAAGCGCTAATGCGTCAAGTAAATATAGCTTTTTAGACATAGTGCTAAGGTAATAAAAAAAACATCCCCAACGCCGTTGCGAAGGGGATGTATATTAAATCTAATGTATTATTAAACAGGTTGATTAAAAGTTTAACTACTTTATTTTGTATTTAAATTTATAACGCTCATAAAGTTGTTTTTGTTTATTGTCTAATGAAACGTCTCTTCCTTGAATAAAGGCTTTTGTAATTTGATTTCCGCGCATATCTAAAATATCACCATCACTAACCACCATGTTGGCATCTTTACCAATTTCAATAGAACCCGTAACATTATCAATTCCTAATATTTTTGCACTGTTTAGGGTAATGGTGCTTAATGCTTCCTCCTTTGTTAGTCCATAGGTTGCAGCGGTACCAGCATTAAAGCTTAGGTTTCTTTGTTTGGTATTTTCACTCATATCGCTAATAGACACCAAAACACCGGCTTTTGTTAATTGCGCTGGTAATTTGTATGGTTGATCTACATCATCATCCTCCGTATTTGGAAGCGCGTGTTGTGCACCAAGAATTACAGGAATATTATTTGCTGCCAAAATGGATGCAATTTGAAAACTTTCGGTACCACCTACGATAACTACTTTAAATCCAAATTCTTTTGCAATATCAATTGCAATTAATATTTGTTTTACTTCGTCGGCGCGTACAAATAATTTTTGTTTTCCTTCAAATAAACCGCGTGTTGCTTCAAATTTTAAGTTGTTTGATGCGTGGTTTTTTTCTTGTAAGTATGCCTTTGCTTCTGTGAAGAATTTTTTAATTGTTTCTATTTTTTTAAAAGCCTCTTTCACGGGGTCTCCTACTTGGGTTGGACGTACAAAACCACGACCTCGTTGACGCACAACAAATGAAGGAAGCTCGATGAACTGACCAATGTCTGATTTATAGGCAGCATCCTCATAGTTCCATGCGTCAAGCTGAACAACACTAGATTGTCCGTCTATTAGCTCACCCTCGGGCGCAATATGTGCTAGTAAAATTCCGTTTGCTTTTAATACATTAATGATTTTAGAATCAGTGTTGTAAGAAACAAGGGATCTTATGCTTGCGTTGTTTTCACCTATTTCAACAAGGTCGTTACTTCCTCGAACACCACTTCCAACCTCTTTTAGGCCTAAATAAGAATTTGATAAAATTAATCCTGGATAAACCAGTTTTCCAGCACCATCTACGATAGTAGCATTAGCGGGCGCTGCAATACCAGCACCCACCTGCGTAATTTTACCTTTTTCAAATACTACTGTTGCGTCATTTAAAAC
>JACCDI011708078.1_pt1 | contig 20928 bp, 20 predicted proteins | sample 7442791 | NCBI WGS metagenome assembly JACCDI01 (sample SAMN15323434, study PRJNA562643) | freshwater metagenome | isolation source: river surface water | place: USA:Blue River Watershed | collected 2017-08-15
AATTGAGATATACAAGAAAGAGGGCTGGGGTCAATCATTTACCCCAGAGGATGAATTGGCGAACCGTTTCTATACAGAAGTACTAAAAGAGTTAAAGCAAGCGCCTTCAGCTTAATCAGATATTCATGAAAGACACCAAACAAAAAACCACCCGAAGGTGGTTTATGGAATCTTGGTGGCCCGGGGCGGAATCGAACCACCGACACAAGGATTTTCAATAGTCCGCCTTACTCGACTTCACTTTCGATTTCAAACGGTTACGCTATGGCGCGAAAGTTTCGTGTACACGCTGTGCATGCAGGGGTGCGTAAGTGTCTGATTTTTCAAAATAAATTGACCGACGCATATTTGTTTCGCCGATGCATGTTTGTCATTTCAAACGTCATGACCAACACAAGGATTAATTATTGCTGTGTCAGTCAAGCTTATTGAGTAGCATGCCAATATAGTTCGAATCCTGCTAATGGCGCCAAACTTTGGTTCGAGTCCTGCGCTAGCCACCCACCATAGCTACTTGGCACGTCGTTTTAAACGACAAATTTCCATGGTTTATAGAACTTCTTTGCTGTAGAGTAATTTTATTGATACCACTTTTCTTCTAAATGAAATCGAAATCCAACTTGCTTGATTTGATTAACGAATTCAATAGCAAACAAATAAAACTGGCTGGCAAACGATATACCCCTGGAATTGACTCAATGGCGCCAAACATTGAAATTCAATCCATTTCAAATATTTTTAAAAGCATTACTCTTGGTGAAGATTTTCAACACACAATCGATGACTTCATTTACAAATTTAATGAACTCTTAGATGACTGTAAAAATCTCTATACAACCAATAGAACACTAGAATGCAAAATAAAAGCACTTAAAAAATGTCGGCTGATTCTACTAAAAGAACTTAGTAGCGGCCTTGGCGGGCAACTTAAAACTTGGAATCAAACAATTGCTTTCCTAATCACTGAGTTTCAAAAAACACAGCATCGCCTAAATAGTCTTCTGCAAGAGAAAAACTATAAGGATGATAAATTAAGGAATGACTTAAGAAAAATTGACTCCCTAATAGCTCACTTAAGGGGTCAAGCCTACTACCTTAAATCATCTGCCGGCCAAACATTATTAACCCCCAAGCTATTGATTTCTGGTGAATGGGGCACCGGCAAAACCCACTCTTTATGCGATTCAACTATAAATTGCACTGAAAATAATCAAGCAGTTATTTTTTTCTTGGCAAAAAATTTTGATAGCAATAAAAATGTCATTGAAGCCCTTCAAAAATCTATTTCTGATACTCACTCATGGGAAGAAATTTGCTCATTTTTAAATAGTCACGCCCAATCGCTTTGCAATAGATCGCTAATAATTATTGATGGCATTAATGAAGGCAATCATGATGGTTGGAATAAAAATTTAACCAACCTACTAAGCTCAATTCAGCCATACCCATCAATTGGGGTTGTGATCAGTTGTCGAACAGGGTTTGAAAAACTAATTTTTAAGAAAAATCAACTGCGTAAATTTGTAACTAGCACCCACTTAGGCTTTGAAGATCAACAATTTGATGCGCAAATTGATTTTTTCAAATACTACAACATACCAGCACCAGAAATTCCCATACTTGATCTTGAATTTAATAGGCCTTTAACGCTAAAAATTATTTGTGAATCTTTGAGAAATCTTAAAGATAAAAAAATAAAAGAATGGGTTGCAGGAATTTCATCTGGCCAAAAAGGTATGACTCATATATTGGAGCAATACATAAATGAAATTGGTGAAAATATTGAGAAAAAATACAACCTACATCCTGGAGAATGTTGGAACTTACTAAAAGGGAAAAAATCAAAAGGCGTTAATTCACATAATGGTATTGCCCCTTTTTTGGCAACTAACCTTACTGAACATCTATCTCATGATCAACTGCTAAACATAATTCAAAGTAGATACAGCACATTAAGTACCAAGGATCATAAAAATTTAATTCATGATTTGAAAATTAGTGGCATCCTTGATGAAGATGTCATCTGGAATCATACCGATGAAGGCAAATCGACTCATGCAATTATTTTTCGACTTCCTTATCAAAGATTTAGCGACCACCTAATTGCCAGAAGCCTATTTGATATATACCTGAACAATGCCTCCTCAATAAAACAAGTAAAGGATAGCTTTAAAGATTCAAATCATCTTGGCAAAATTTTTAAGGTCGACCCTCAGTCAGAAGCCTATTTACATCCCGGTTGGGCTCAAGCGTTAATTCTTGAATATCCAGAAAGAGTTCGCAAGAAGTTGCCGGCACGCTATCACGAGCTCATGCTAGTTTTACCAAAGTCATCTCAAAATTTAAATGCCTACTTTGAACCATTCATTGAGGGCTTATTTTGGCGCCATCCAGATTCTTATTCAAAATCTTCTATTGGAATCCTAAATCAATATTTGAACTGCGGGAAAGATTGCTGGGAAAAAACAATAGATGCGCTTGTCGGCATTTCTTTAAAGCCAAATCATCCTCTAGGAGCCAAAAAACTTTACAAATACCTAAATAAATTTCCGGCAATCTCGCTTGATTTGTGTTGGTCTGAATTTATTAGGAATGAATATAGATCTCCTTCTATGGAAAGATTATTCGCATGGATAAAAAAATTCAATGTCAATTCCACTTCGAGTGATCAAGCTACACTCTTGATTTATTTAATCTCTATGACATTAACAACTGTTGTTAAAAATTATCGGGATTCCGCTACAAAAGCACTAGTGATGTTAGGAGAGCAATATCCAGAAGAGCTTTTTGCTCACACCCTTACTACTATTAACTTTCCTGATAGTTATGTCTTCGAAAGAATGATGGCTGCATCTTATGGAGCCATCTTATCAATTGATTTTGATCAAAATCCTTCAAAATTACCCATTCTTAAAAATTTTGCAAACTGTGTTTATCAACAGCTTTTTTGCAAAAGCATTAAAAGGCACGCTACTCATCACGTATTAATTAGATACTATGCACTTGGAATAATTGAAATTGCACAAACCTTAGGCCAACTTACCCCCAGAAAGTCCCTCCTTCAAAAACCCTTCAAAAACATCAAGGTTCCGAATTGCTATTTGAGTACTAGTATTCAAACTGCCTCTAACGAAATTGATGGTGTAATTCAAATGGACTTTGGTAATTACACCCTTGGTAGATTAATTCCAGATCGGGGCAACTACGATTACAACCACCCCGAATATAGATTGGTTAGATCCCAAATTGAAGCGCGCATTCTTGAGCTTGGCTATAAAGCATCTGAATTCAAATCAATTGATCGAGATATAAGTCAGCACTCCTTCTATTCCAGAAATTTATCTCCAATCGATAGATATGGGAAAAAGTATTCATGGATTGCATATCATGAATTGTATGGCTACCGCGATGCAAATAACCTTTTATCAATAGATCGACTTAATGAGAGAACACCAGATATAAGCATTGATCCCACATTCCCACATGGAATTATTAGTTGGAAGCCAGAATTTCCAAATTATTTTAGTAGCAAAAAACCACCTGATGATTGGATGGTTGATAAATTGCATCCCAACGTTAGATCAATTCTTTATCCAAACTCTATTAATGATCATAAAGGCGAGTGGATTGCGCTGGAAGCAAATTACAATATTCAAGATCAAAAATCTGGTTGTGAAATCAGTATTTTTGTGAATGGGTTGCTTGTAGATAATGACAATCTTTCAAATTTAGAAGAGGAATTTTCTAAACTTACTCGTCCACATTTTGATATTAGGACAAATAGAGGTGAATGCCACTATTTTTTTAGTGGTGAAATTGGAAAAATTAAATCCTATGCGGCTGATTTGCTAGACAAAAAGAATAATTACATCCCAATCACTGCTATGGTTTTTGAAGACTATATAACACAAAATGCTGGGATTAAAGTTGAAATACCTGTATCTAGATTTTTCTGGGAATCACAACATAGTCCAATAAATGAGTCAATAAGCTACATTGTGCCCAGCCCCCATTTAATTCAAGAACTAAATCTAAAGACAACCGAAAGAAATATTAACTTTAAAGATAAGAGCTCTTCTTTTGCTACTTTGTATACCAAACAAGGTTCGCCACTAAATAACTACTCAGAAGGATTTTTCATTCGAAAAGATATTCTCTGTGAGTACCTAATTAAACAAAATAAAAAATTAGTGTGGTGCATAACTGGTGAGCGCAACTTAATTGAAAGGATGCAATTTGAAAAGCTTCCTCAAAAATTCAAAGATATAACCAGTCAGAATCTAAATGTCCACAAGCAATTTCAAATTTTTAACAATAATTAACTTTAAATAATTATTTTAAAGACGCTATCATTTTTACTATGCCTGTCTTTCTATTAATCAGTCAATCTCTAAAACTAATTAACTGGGTAAATGAGCTTGATTTTGATTCGTTTGAGCGGTTTTAGATTTTTCTCCTTTTAGGTAATCCATAAATATTCTCATTTCTTCTGGACTCCTAAGCGGCTTTGATTTACTTGCCACCTGTTTTGGGGCGCCTAAATTATCTCGAGACGGATGATTTACTGGCTTAGCTAATTTGGGTTGAGCCACTTGTTGCTTAGGCTTTGGCAAAGGCTTAGGCGGTGCGGCATAAGGTGCCTTCTTAATTGGCTTAGCCTTTGGAGGCCTCACTGGTTGTACCGCATTTTGTTTAGCCTGTACGTCAGCTTGTTGCTTTATAGCAGTCCAAGTATTGTCAATAATGACCCGCAATAAATCTAATTGATCTTGTGCGTTTGTGATTTCTTTAATCTTCACCGCAACTCTCCTTTTCTTATATTTAGCGAGAGTGTTCTGAAATAGCTATACCTCCGTTGGCAAATGAACCAAGTTATCTGCTCCGTATTGTCCAATTAATAAAAAATAAGCATCTTGTGAATTATCCGCAAATACTCTGGTTTTAACTACGAAGCCATTAGCCCTTACGTATGCTTCAAATGTTTTCATTCAATCCTCCAAAAGAAGCAGGACTAACACCACAAAAAGTATTAGTCCTGTATTCATTATTTTGTCGTTTAAAACGACGTTACTTGCCAAAGCCTGCTCGTACAGCACCACTGGCTTGCTCAATTTGTGTATCAAGCTCTCCAGCTTCAACAGCGCCTTTAATAATCTCAAGGGCTTTGAGCAATTCATCAGCACTAGCAACTTCTACAGCAGACTTGCCTTTAGCAAATTCGATTACGCGACTTCCATAACGAATGTTTAAGCAAACCTTGCCATCATTGGCAATAAACCACCAAGGGCGTACTCGTTTTTGATGCTCTACAGTTTTACGTGAGCCATCGTAGTCTTTAACTGTTTTGAACTTCTTGACTGTATATGTGCCGCCTTCTTTTTGGGCTTTAGCAAGTTGAATCTGCTCCCAAACTTTGGTACTCAACTTATTACGTCGTTGAAGGATAGGCGGAATGGCGGTAGGCTTTTTAGCGTTAACCAACTTCAAACTGTTCAATGTGCTCATTTGATTTCTCCTTTGTAGTTAATGGGCACACTTAATTTATTGTCGGCCTTTTTGAAAGAGCAACCTCTTTTTGCCAATATCGGCCAAGACCAAAGGAAATTAGCCAGATCTGCTCTTCTTTTATTAGATTTCGCTAAATAACTTTGACAGACAAAACTACGCAAAGTTTTGTAGTGCCATTAATTACTACTGAAATGAGTAGCGACACTCAATCGTTATGTCGCCCTATACCTAGTCAATCGTGTTCGTAGGGATGGAAATTCTGAAGCGGTAGCAGAGACTTAGTATCACTACCCGCAAGGATGCTGTTGGAGTTGCTTACCAACTGATACAAGAATACTTCAGCACAAAGATTTAAAGATCACGAGAAAGCCCTGCTTACACAGTAACTTTCAAGCAAGACATAGGTAGCCACTTTTGCTTATGTCATTGTTGCGTTTTAAGCCGCACGTAAAAGGAGACAGCAAAACCGCCCTTACCAATTTGGTTGTGCTTTAAGTGGTGTAGTAAAGAACTCAGCGAAAGTCCTTTCCTATTACTGAGCCTGTTGCTTAAGGCTCAGTGTAGGTTGAATCTAGCGAAAATCAATCAAAGAAAAAGAAATGTGTGAGCGAAAGCGAAACACAGGCGAATGTAGTTCGCCTACTAAACTAACTTCAAATACTTATAGGTTGTCCCTAGTTCATTAATTAATTGCTCTCGTAATTTACTTTTTTGAGCGCTTTTAATTCTTTTCATTGAAGTACGAGACATGCCTGAATTTTCAACTTCAGGCGTACGTTCAGTTTCTCTATATGGCTTAACTCCTTCACCCTCTTTATAAGCAGTAATTCTCGTACCAATTACAACCCCATCTACGTCCTCATAATCAAGCTGAACAACTACATTGGGATCGATTTTGGCTGCATAAAAAGTAATGTGTTCCTGTAATTTCTTTACTGGTGGATGGGCACTGATGAAAACAATTTCATCTTTTCCATCTTGTTTTTGAAAATCAGCCCAAGGAGTTCCTATTTGCTCTGTCCAATTAAATTCCGCATCTTCATCTAATCCAAAAAATACACGCTTTGCACTGGTGCTCGCCTTGTTCTTTTTTATGTCTTTGTATAAACGTTCAAGAATCTGGCGCTCTAAATCTTTAATCTGAGCATTTCCATGTAGGGTAATTTTGTTCGCAATAATTAATGCCATATCTTTTTCCTCAAATTTCTAATACTCATAAATTTATAGCTTTAAATCCTTCGCGTAAACGCTTATTTCGTGAGTTTGAATACCCAACCCAATGACTCCGATAAATAACAGCGCATAGGGCTTTTAAACACCTCAGGTATTTTTCGTCGTGAAAAAGCCACGAAAAATGTAATAGAAACACACTTCTATTACATTTTGTAACTAAGTCTTTGAAAACTAAGAGAACTTAGTTCTGCCTTTTTCGGTTGCCCAAACCAAACATAAGAAAACATACTGTAGTTGCTTATTTATTACATTAAGGAGCTACACATGTCACAAGCAAGAATCTTAAGTTCAACAGAATTACGCCGCGTTTTGGATTACGTAGCAACACGCAAGCATTCAGCCCGTAATCGCACTATGTTGCTGTTAACGCACTACGCGGGTATGCGAGTGGGCGAAGTAGCTAGTTTGCGTATATGCGACGTTTTAAATGACAGCGGAACAATTAAAGAAGAAATCCGCTTAAAAGCAGATCAAACTAAGGGCAAATATGCCCGCACTGTTTACTTAAATGCTCGTAGCCAAAAAGAGCTTGCGCAATACATCAAACTACTAAAAATACGTGACGTACAAAAGCCATTGTTTTATACCCAAAAAAGAGATGGGTTCTCAGCCAACACAATGACCCAGTACTTTCACTTCTTGTATAGAAAATCAGGTATTGAAGGAGCAAGTAGTCATAGTGGTCGCCGTAGCTTTTTAACTGGACTTGCCAATAAAGGCACTGCGATTCACATTCTTAAATCATTAGCTGGGCATAGAAACATCAGCACAACAGCCGCTTACCTCTATTCAAGCCCAACTCAGCTTAAAGCGGCGGTCGAACTCATTTAACTTTGATAGCGTTTGTCGCAACTGGGAACCTACCTTGTGCGGCAAAACTAATAATTCTCTCTGCACTTTTTAGATAACGCTTAACTGTGGCTCCCATTACATTTCTTCTTAAGTAATTCTCTTCGCTCGGCAGCTTACTTGACGTCATAGCCGTTGGAACCAATCTTAGGTTCTCACCAACCTTCCATAACGGGACTTTTCTTGCCTCGCCCCTTGTACGAACGTACTCGTCATATACCTGAAGTGTTTTTCGTAAATTCTCAATTGTGTAGTTTCTCTCTAACGGGTACTTAGAGTTACTAGCCTCTAACTTTTTTGCCGTTCTTCCACGTTTAGCCGTATGCCGCTCTTTTAATAGCCTAGCGAATCTGCTCTGTAAATATCTTTTACTAGAAGTAAGCGGGGCCGCAATGATTAATACACTCTCTTTTGTCCAAGTATCATCCCACTGACTTTTATCCTCAAGTTCGGTTAACGTCATAAGCCCAACTTGTTCAGCAAATAAACTGGCTCCACGCTGTTCTTCCGTCCACCATTTTTTGAAGTTATCTTCCCTCACATCTCCGAACTCTTTATAGAGCTTGGCAAATTTTCCTTTGCCACCATTCTCACAACACTTCAAATATTCAGAATTTCTTCTCAAATAAGCCCACCACCAGTAATAAGGGCTTTGCTGTTGATATGACAAAGAACGAGGGTTGTTCTTAGTTCCAAAAGTAGGGTGTTGCGCGAGAAATCTTCTTAACATTTTCTTAACATCCAAATTACATTAATTAGTTTGTATGCTGTTAAGTTTACCAAAAAGGAGCCTAATAGAGTCATGGCCAAGCGGTTAAATTTCTTAACAAGCATCCATACTTTTATATACACAAGAAAGGCAGTAAATCATGAATACATTAATCAATGCAGTAGAAACAACAGCAACTAACAATGTCGTTTCAAACGACACATCAGTACAAGCTAGCGTAGCCGTTAACGCAGGCAAATTGCTTGCCAGCATGGAGGCAAATCGAATTGCTTGGGAACAAGGCGCTTACAGAACTAGCAATTTAGAGCTATATAACTTACTCGCAACTTGCTTGGTTTTTGCTGGCGAATTACCAGTAGGCGAGTCCAAGCAACGTAGCGCGGCTTTAGAAGCATTTTTCAAAGAGCGTGGCTATAAGTACAAAAAAGACTCGCACATCATTGCTCGTGTAGTACGTGCTGTATTTGGCAATGTTGACCGTCGTCGCATTAGCACTTACGCGCTTGTATTGCGTCAGGCTCAAAAAGCCAATATTGAAGCAACTCAGTTAACACAGTGGATTGAAGACTGTGGTGGCATACAAGAAATCAAACTTTCTCGTAGCGCAACATTTGTAAGCCCTTCTTCGAAAGCTTCTATTGCCAAAACTGATTACAGTAACTTGCCAGTATTAGCTATTGCCAAATCAGAGGCACTGAGCTTATTAGCAGATGCTGGCTATGTAGGCGAAGACTGTGTGCTCATTGCTGAACAACAAGCAGATGGTAGCTTTGCTATTCGTGCACTAGTACGCAAAGAAGGCGCTGTTAATGCGGCATTTACAGCGCTATATGGCGACATTAAGTCAAAAGAGATGGCGGCTAAGAAAGAAGTAAACGCCGCTAACGATGCTGACGGTGCTATTGCTAAACAAGCTTAATAACTAACAGGGGCTACTTAACTGTAGCCCCACTTTAAAAGGAAACATCATGTTTATTAGAAAGGATTCAATATATGAGCCTAAAACAATTGGTGACATCATCTGGGGCAATGCTGAGAGTCGTTTGCGAATCGAAGATATTGTCAGCGGTGCCGAAGCGCTACCTTACGGCGGCAAATCAGCCATTCTTTTATACGGGGTCTATGGCACAGGAAAAACAACCCTGGCCAAAATGCTTCCTAACGCAATCGAGACTGGCAAAACAGGGCAAAACTTAACCCTGCCCGAAACTTTTATCGGATGCCAACAAGGGTTTAATGGGCCACAAGTAATGGTGCTTATTGAAAATGTATTAAACAAAGTATCTTTAAATGAGAGCGGCTTACATTACTTCATTCTTGATGAGGTAGATAACTTAACTAAGTTAGCTCAACAAAGTTTAAAGTCTGCGCTTAATACTGACAGGGGGTTATTCATTCTCACTACAAACAACATCTCCGAGCTTGATAAAGGTTTAAAAGACCGTTGTGTATTAGTTGAAATGAATGCCGCACCAGTAAGTGAATATCTGCCATTAGCTAAGAAATTGGTGAGCGATATGAATGTCGTTTTAAACGACATCGACTTACTACCAACCATTTCGGCGGCAAACGGCTCATTACGCAACTTAATTCATAACGTAGAACGACTAGCTAGGCGAGCTTGTCAGCAACCATAGTAGGCGTTAACTTGGAATAGTGCCGCTCAATCATGGCGGCACTATTTCCCATTTGCTTTGCCAGCGTATGAATATCAATCTTATTTTCGATTAACTCTAATGTGGCGTAGGTATGTCGTAATGAATATAAGGTTCTTTGTTCGCCCTCGGAATTCACACCTAAGCCACTATCCCTCATTAGCCTCTTAAAAGCTCCATCTATTCGTTGTGGCTGATGCCCATCGGAAAATACGAATACCCTCTCTTTTGCCCTACGCTCAAATAATCTTTCAAACGGAATATCGCTAACAGCCTTTTGTCGACCATGTAATCGCTTAAGAACATCGACAGCTTTATGCTTAGCAATAAGCCATCTACCGCCAGTTTTCCCATTTACCCATATACGCAAGTATTTCTTCTCACCCTGTGTATGCCATTCGATATTATTCCAACAAATATTTAAAGCCTCTGTGCCATGGCGCATACCAGTTAATAACAACATCTCTACATAATCACGAAGTAATGGCCTTGTTAGACGCTCTACTTCCAGTCTGCCTTCTAAACACCAAGACTCCATAAATTTTAATAATGTATTAACCTCTTCTCGACTAAATGCTGGCCTTGTCTTACTTTTCATTCCTCTAGTTGTTAATTTTGGAATTGATGCTCGCTCGCTCAACCAGCCCTTATGAATCGCCACATTCTGTAACTTAGCCCACGCACTAGCAAAGTTCATTAGTGTTGATGCTTTGGGTATTAACTTCATTTGACGATTTCGCCAAATCTCAAATTCCGAAATATCTGTATAAGTTAAATCTTCTATTCTTTTTTCCTGAAAATAGGGGATGAAATACCTTTCAATACAAGTGATGTAGCTTCCGTACACACTTTTGCCGATGCCCGCGTCCAAGTCACGGCGCAATTCATTCAGCGTAGCGTGTGCTATTTCTGTAAAGTTTGGCGCTTTTCGTGCGAGCCCTAGCCGCTGGCGAAATCTGGCTTCGTCATATGCTTCACAAGCCGCCTGAACTGCGCCCTCAATACTTGCATGCTTAGTTGAAAAGCGTTCCCACTTATTATGTCGTTTAAAACGACAATGCCAATAAGGGCTATCAGGGCGACGAAAGATGATTACTTCACCATCGCGCAAGGGAATAAAACTAGGTGGAAGATAACTTAGGTTTTGTAATTCGGATTGAGAATCGTGAAGCGAGGATATTAGGTCACAGGTTTTAAGCTGTTTTGTAAATCTAGTCACGAACTTGCTGAAAAAGTTTTGAACTCATACAGCAAGTTTATTTTCAAGGCTTAGGATTGGGCAACCGGTTACTCTACCGCTACAACCGTATCAAATAATCCATAATGCGAAAGGCCTTTATGACTTTCAATACCCGTGTAGCGCAATGAAGCATCTTCGTAGCGCCTAAATGCAAATACCGCCTGATTCATTTGCTCAGTATTGAAAACTTTGAGCTGAACAAGCAAATTAAAGTCTTTAACCGTTAGTCCAGTTACAGTTAAAAATAAATCGGGCTCTAACTTTGTAATCACATCTTGTAGCGTGTTTTCGCGGAAATCTGTCAAATACATAAAGGCGGGAATACGGGTGGCAAACTTGATTAACTTCTCCTGTACTAGTTTGCGCTTAGATTTGTACTCTTTTTCCTCCTCAGTAAGCTCCCTCTTTTCTTTTGGCGTTAGCTTCCCTTCTTTACCTTTACCTTTACCTTTTAATTCTTTAATTTTGTCGCCTTTGTTGATGATGGTTTCAATAATATTGTCACCAAGGCTACGCCAGCCTTCTATACGCTCAACAGCTGCCATTGCATCAGGATTATCAAGAACGCGGCGTAACGTGTCGTTATCAACGTTAACTAGCAATGCACTTTCCCACTTACGTGCTAGCAGAGTGGCTGATGTGCCAGCCATTGCTATATCCAAAATGCCACCAGCATCAATTTGCGTCATATTTGCACCGTCGTATGCAAGCACAGGCAAGAATGCAACCAAGTCTTTTACAGCGTTCTCTGGGTTTGGTTCGTTTGGGGCCAAACCAATTCCATATTCCGATAGTTGTCTCAGTGCGCGAGTTGGCGCAAAATCAAAAACAAAACAAACGGGCTTGAGAATCTCTTCTTCGTTTGGATTATCGCCATTTGGATTTTTTATTGACCAAGGTGATTGCACACGGAATGCAGCTTGGAAATAAGTTTCAGGCGATTTCAAGTTACGTAACATCAAGATAGATGACCATTGCGCTACTGTTACACCCGTCGTCAATTTACCGCAAGAAAGCGTTATTGATTTACTATCAAAACCACTCCCAATTGCTTTACGAACTGGCGGTAACGCCTCTAAGCCAATACCAGCTGAAGTTCCAGCAGCAACAATTACCTTATAGTCATGCCAAAACGTGTTGTGACGTTCTGCAAGCAAGTTAGCCATAGCGTGACAAGCAGCTACATTTGGCAAAAACCAAAATGAATGCTGCAAGTAAGGTAACAAGCGCACGTCTGAGTACGGAAACGGAGGACGTGTTGCTGCTTTTAGTAGCTCAGCTGCATGTGGCGTATGCCCACCACGAATAATGTCTAGCCACTTTTGCACATCACTTTTATGTTTGAACTGGGCAGTTTTCTCTGTACCAGTAGCCTCAAAAAAAGTATTTAGGTCAAATTCATCAAATTCACCACCACTTGCAACAGCTAGCAGTTCATCTGGCATTTGATAAGTTAGCAAACGCATCTGCGGCAAAGAGCCGTATGGATTGCGCTTATTAGGAAAACTAGCCGCGAACTCTTTTTTTGCTCTTTGTTCGTCCGTATATGTCCAGTTGAAAATCTGCTCTTCAATAAACTCACCTGAAGCTAATGCTTTGAATGGTGTGCCTGAGAGATATAAGTAGGCTCTAGTAGTAATTGGTAAAAAATCAGTTTCATTACCTAAAGGCTCATTTAAATCAGCAATTTTGTCTTTCAACCCTTTAACATCATCTAGCTGCTGTTCGTTCTTTTGAATCCGCTCTTCGTCTGAGGCAAACAACTCCTTTGCAGTTTCACGCCATGCGCCAAAATGGTATTCATCAAACACAACCAAATCCCAATTGATTGCATGTAGCCATTCATTCTTAGCTTTAATATTTCCGTTTACATCGCGTCCAAGTAAATCCTGAAACGATCCAAAGTAAACAACGGGCTTTTTCTTGTCTATTTGAGTTGGGTCACCGCCCGTAGCGCGAGACAAATATTGCCAACCATCAAAATCTTTATGATTCTCTAAGTCAGTCTGCCAAGCATCTTCAACTGCTGGCTTAAACGTGACAACAAGCACACGCTTGGCATTTAGCTTTTTAGCTAACTGATAACTTGTAAATGTTTTACCAAAACGCATCTTTGCATTCCACAAAAAACGTGGTGTAGCATGCCTATCTTCTTCCCAAATGGATGCGAAATAGTCGTATGTTTTATCAACAGCAGCTGCTTGTTCATCACGCATACCAAATGTTTCGTGATGTGTGCCACTAATGCGCTCACCTGTACGTAGCTCTGCCATAACAGTTTTTACATCTTTGATAGAACAACGCATCCATTCAAGCGTTGTATTTTCAAAACCTTTGCGAACTAAAGCAGAGCGAACCTCGTGATCACTAAAAATAGAACCATCATCTCGAACAGCATCCGCATCAAATTCAATACGATAATTTTTAATTGCTGCTGTTTTGAGCTGTTCCGCGATTCGTCGCCTTACATCGCGAGTAGTTTGCCCAACTTTTAACAAACCAGCATGTGCTTTGTCATCAATACTGTATGCATAGATACGTGGACGTACGTCTGGCTTTGGAGAGAGGATTTCATCAATAGGCTTACTCATCTTCAGATTCCAAACCAACATTCATTGGACGAATTACGGATTCAATGTATTCAATCTCATCATTTGTTAATTTGTATTTTTTGTACAAGTCTGCATCTGTCCATTCTTTGTTCCATGCTTGCACTGGAACCCACATATACATGTGACTAAAAGCATCCTGAGTTATCTTGCGAAGGGAAACAAGGAAGCGGAAAAATTTTGTAACGTAATACGATTGAATGCTTTTGGCAGCATCTTCTGAATCCGCTGGAATTGCTAAAAAAGATCCAGTACATGCAGAAGACGGTGATGCTAACCAAGGCTTGCCAAGAACCATATCTGGAATTTTTTGGCCTCCATCTGACCCAGCTTTAGGGACAAGTACTTTCCACTTATCAATTAAATCAACATTTTTAACGATTGTTGTGCGAGGTAGCCACTCAACAAGCCTCTTACTTGAAGCAATGCGATACAACTTAATATCGCCAGACTTTTTATCTTTGTGGGAACCGCTAAAGTTTGACTCTAATTTGAAAGGCTCTCTATTTGAAACAATCGTGTCCATTCCTTTATGCGAAGGTGTTAGAACTTTTTTCAAAATATTTACTGCTCGCTGATCTCTAACAAATACATCAAACTCGTCCAATTGACGAGAAGACTCCAAAACCTCTTCCCCGCGAGAGACTGTTACATCACACTTTCCGTTGTGAGTGTTTGACCATAAGAAATAGCAAATACCGCCTTTAACTTCTACATTAGGAAAAACTTCTTTAGAAACTGGAAAATCAACTAGCTTTACCAGTTGATTTGAGCTTAGCATTTCTTGACGAAATTCATCCAATCCACGACCACCGGCCAGCCAACGAGAGGGTATAACCATAGACAAATACTTAGGGTCTAATTGTTTGGCCTGTTCAACAAATAAATGATAGATTGAAGAATCGCTTGAACCACCAGCACCCCCTTTCATCTGGTAAGGCGGGTTTCCAATAATTACATCAAATTGCATATCAGCTCCAAATAATTCATTTACTCGTTTTTTAATGTTGTCTGTATGAATAAATGCATACGCATAGTTTTCAAGATTTGTGTCACGATCTAATACCGTTCTCTGAGCTCCACAGTGAATGCACTTAACATCCCCCCATTCGTGCTCTAAACGCTCAAACCAAATATTTCCAGAGTTACTGTTCAGATTTTTTGCGATTGAATGTTCGCTATCAGCATTTTTTGAGCAATATAGACTTCGTCTTGCTAATAAACTTGTTAACCTTGTTATTCCTATGCCATATACTTGTTTGCTTAGAATGTGATTAACACGCTTCTGCAAATCAGGAATTTCAGTCTCCAGACCTATTGTTAAACGACTTGTGATTTCTCGTAGAAACACTCCAGATTTAGTGCAAGGGTCAAGAAACTTAACATTCTTGTCAGCCCATAAATTTGCACCGTTATTATCTTTTGCCCATGCATCGGCAAGCATATCAAGCATCTGATTAGCAAGCTCAGGTGGAGTAAACACTTCATCATTTGATAAATTTGCAATACAGGTTAATACATCAGGATTGCGACTGCGTAATGTAAAACTAGCTTGAATTGTCATTATTAGCCTTCCGTGTACAAGCTAGCTAGCTCGCGAGCGGTTACAGGCTCATACGTTTTGATTGGCAGGAAAATCTCGTGCTTGCCTAGGTCAGCAAATAGCGAGCCTTCTGCGCTAAAAGCCGATGCTCCAGTAAGTGCATCAAAGCGAAAATCACGACGTTGATACTTTCCTTTACCCAAGTAACCCCATTCTGCGAAAGAGATTGGTTTTTTATCATTAGTCTGTATAGATAGCGCATCACCATGCACAATGTTCTGAGTTAATACATATGATGCAGCACGATACATTTCATTACTTTCATCAATATTCAAATATTCTGCAAATATTTCCAAAAGATTGGCGTGACATTCATCAATATTGTCTGTCAATAACTCAATGCCATAAATACACATTAAACCAAGCAACGCATAATGGCTACGATCAAAATCTGATTTGCCATACTTCAGCTCAACCGCTGCTAGTTTGCGCTTTAGAATTCTTGTTAAAAAGTTGCCACTACCACATGCTGGCTCTAAAAAACGTGAATTGATTCGTTCAGACTCGTCTTTTACTAAATCAAGCATAGCCTCAACTAGCCAAATTGGCGTGAATACTTCGCCATGATCTTCTACTCGTTGTCTAGATTTAATTAATGACATGAATTGTTTTGAATTTTTATTAATTTATATAACTAACATTTTGCGTTATTTGTCATTTGCAATCAATTTTGTCGTTTAAAACGACATTATCTGAATAGTAGCTCATCTGGTGAGCCTAATATTTCATATCTTTCTTTTATGCACTTAAGGAGAAATATATGAAATATCTAATCAGTGTCTTATTGACCACTCAGTTTGCCCTATTTTGTAAAAGTGTTATTGCCCAGCAAGCAACGAACATCAATAACTCTCCTTACAACATGAACAATAGTGCATACAACATGGACAATAGCCCTTACAACATGCGAAATAGTCCATACAACATGGACAATAGCCCTTACAACGTGAGCGCAACTAACGGCGTTTATGACAACTCAGGCAACAGGGTTGGCTATGAAGTCAAAGCGCCAAGCGGTGTTACTAACTATTTTGATAACAGCGGCAATAGAATTGGCTACACCCCAGCAAAAAGATAAATCATGCTTGCTGGAGCAATTTTCATGAGTTTATTTGTACCCATTCAAATATCTCCCTATAACCCCACATTTATGCCATTCATAGTTCAGGCAACTATTGATGCAGCAGTTATCGCAGGTATGCCAGCATCCAAAGCTGCTAAGAAACATGCCGTGTTAAAACAAATACCTGAATTTATAACGGCACAAGCTGACCAAGCCGCGACTCCTGTAAGTTGGCGCCGTTTATATTTCAGGGCTCATTTTTACTAGCTCACAAAATGAGCTAGTATGAATCCATAGCTCAAATAAAGGAAATTCAAATGAGTGACATGGAACGGTTACATAAAATCAAATATATGATTCAGGCGCGTCAATATGTTCCGCTACAAGACTTTCTCGATGAGCTTGAAATATCTAAAGCAACCTTTAAACGGGATCTTGAATATCTTCGAAGCCGTATGAATGCCTCAATCATTTATGACCGCTTTCATGGTGGGTATTGTTTTGATAAGCAAAGTATTGCCTCTAAAGTTGAATTACCTGGACTATGGTTTTCCGAAGAAGAGGCCACTGCGTTAGCTCTGACTCAACATCTACTAGCTGGACTTGATAAAGGTGGAATCATTGAGCCTCATATTGCGCCATTAACCTCTATTATTGATGGCATCCTTGGGCAAGGAGAAACGCCTGCAAAAGAACTAAGAAAGCGCATTAAGGTGTTTGGAATGTCAGCCAGAAAAACTGATGTTGAATGCTTTCAACAAATTGGTGTGGCATTACTCAAACGCAAACGCCTACAGATTATCTATTACGCAAGAAGCACTAACGAAACAACAGAGCGTGAAATATCTCCTCAACGACTTATTTTTTATCGTGACAACTGGTACTTAGATGCTTACTGTCACTCACGAAAAGATCTTAGAAGTTTTGCTGTAGATAGCATTAAAAAGGCATTCATTACCAACAACAAAGCTGATGAGGTTTCAGAAAAGCAATTACAAGAGGTATTTTCTGAAAGCTATGGAATATTTTCGGGTAAAGCCAATCAACGAGCAAAACTTAAATTTAGCCCCCAGCGTGCTCGATGGGTTGCTAATGAAACATGGCACTCTGAACAATCAGGCACATTTGACCAAGATGGAAACTACATTTTGGAATTTAACTACAACCACGATCCCGAGCTTGTGATGGACATACTTAAATATGGAGCTGATGTAGAAGTTTTATCTCCTCCAGCTTTACGTAAAAAAGTTAAAGCTGAAATCGAAAAAACTCTTAACAATTATTGAATAAAAGCATGACTACTTACACATACCCAATAACCTTATATGAATATACGTTTGACGAACTTGAGCGCTTGCTAAAACAAACCTGTGAAGAAGACGGGAAGAACGGATATCCTTCATATAGAGAAGATACAGGCCAGCCAATTAGTGCGTGTGCCAATATTTTGGAAATAATGAAAGCGGCCAAAGAGTCAACTCCAAAAAACAACGAGCACTATGCGCCAAACATAACCTTTACTCTTACTGATTACCTCTTTATCCCTTTAGAGAATTTATTAAAAGAAAAGTGTAAGTCGTATAAAGATAAAACTGGCAACGATCCTTTTAACCCTTTAACAGGCGAGCCACAACATAGTTATGCCAGCATGCTAGAAGCAATGAGGCTAGCAATTAAAAGTATGTCGCTTAATAGTTGGTCATCATTTATTGATAGCGAACCAATTAAGCTTTGGTCGCCCAAAAGGCCTTCTTGAGATTTGTCGTTTTAAACGACATTACAAATTAGCTATAGGGAGGAGTTTGGCTTAATGCTTAAGCCAAAAGCGTAATCAATCATTTCTGAGGCAACATCAGAGATAAACTTTGGGGAAGGAATAATGCCAACCCTTCCCAAGTCCAATCTATCAGAATCCCAGCAGGTTTGTATCGTAGCGTTTGTAGATATGTCGCCACCCGAATGGTGTCTTATGGCAAAACACAAATCATCTAATTGATTGCTGTTTAGATGAAACAAATCGCCATTCATTCCATAAGCGTATTCAGCGCCACGCTCACCATGCTTTAAATCTCTGCCCTCATCCCAACGGCAACTGTCATGTAGAAAAGCAAATAGCTCGACGACTAGCAAATCTGCTTCACGCCTCTGAGCTATGTACTTACCATGATGAAATACTCTAGCCCAGTGGTTGGCTCCATGTAAACCATGCCAATCAATCTTGAATTGATTCCGCACATGCTCGATAAGGTTATTGCGACTATATTCCATCAATATCTAAATAATCTTTTTGGCAGCTGATTTAACAGCCTCAGTGATGGGTAAATTCCACTTATTCTCAGGGGGCTTCATTTTTCTATGCTGAATAAATTGATCCCAAGTTAACTCGTATATTGAATCAAGTGTGTAGTCTTTATTGAAGCGCACAATGATTAGATATTCAAAATATACTTTTCCATCATCCTCTGTTGGCAGGCTCGCAAATACACCCGTGCCATTGCCTGAAGTTGCTTTAATCGCATATCGCTCACCCTTATTACTAGTGGCATCAATATTTTTGGTGCTCTTAATATTAAGCTGGAGATTTGGGAGCTTGGGATTTTTTTGATAGGCATTGGCAGCCAAGTATTCTCCTAGCTCACCGATTAGATTATTGGTGCGAATAATCCCTCTTGCCTTCAACTCTTTAAGAATTGATGGATACAGTTTGATTAGATCCGAGTCTGAGAGCTCAGTAAGAAAATTATGCTCACCCATGTAAGGTCTTTATTAATAATTACAAATTATTCTACCCTTATATAAAAAATTCATCTCATTAAATAAGCTCGCAATATGAGCCTGCTGAGATATAGAATGCTCATATGAACTTCTCGGATGAAATCATTTCTCTTGGCAAAAGTCTTAGCTCTAATGGGGCACAGTACAAATCCAACGAGTTATTTCAAGGCATAAAGAATGAGCAAATTCGCCTTGGGAAAAATCCATTCATAGTTGTAGTTAACATCAACTCATTCGATATGGATGGGCTTACTGACTATGTGTTCTTGATGAATAGTTTTTCATCACAAGATGAAGCTCAAGCTTACGCAAAAAAGCTCTCAAGCGATTTGCTTGAATACCAGATAAAACAAGACAGCTTTGGACGCCCATGGATACTTGAGTCAGAAGGGGCATCCCCATATCTCCCCAAGCCTAATTCAACATCCTCTTTTAATACTTTACTTACAAAGAGTTTTAAAACTGTTTCGGGAGAATTTGATAGGAAATATGTGGTTACAAGAGTTATGAAATCTGATGGTAATTTGTTGGTTGGGCAAACACTATTTGAAACCATTAATAGTAATTCCGAATTATGGAGCTACTTTGTTGGCGTAGGAGAATCAACAAATGGCAAGCATGAGCGGCCAACTCCATACTTCAATGGCTAATTCTATAGATATAACCTTCGACTTTAGAAGCGATACACCCGCAGGGAAGGATCCTGATAGCTTTAGTCCTACGCTTCGGAAATATCACAAACTACTTTGGAGCAAGTCATTACCAAACGGAAAGGACTTTTTGCTCGATGATTCAAAAGATGGCATATATCTCTACCATCAGTCTGAATTAGGTGAGTTTTATCTTTCTAGTGATACAGCTACCCATACCTTTAGTAGATGGGCGAGCATGGCCGACATAATTGCTCAAATAGATAAAGACGAGGTTGAAACATTTCGTCATCTCGCCTACACAATTGGAAGCATGATTATTTTTCCTAGCAACCGTGTCGATGGCAAAAGTACTATTAATGGCGCAAGAGGCTTTCATCCTTTAATTAAAGATAGGATTGACCTTACTCTTGAATGTATTCGTCGCTTCTATCTAAACGAAGCTAGCCCTCTATCAGAAGTTCTGGGGCGTTATAAAAGCTTCTTTGAGCTATTTGATAACTTCCAAGGTTATGTTGAGTTCTTCTTATTCCAAGATTTAGTTGCCAAAGATTTTTCGGAAATTAAATTCTTTATGCCGTTTAATGACTTCAAGCCGCCCGTTGTTCCTAAAACTTTAGACACTTATCTTTCATACAAGTCATCGGTAATAAATTACATAACAGCAAGAAATGAACGGATATCGGCGATTAGTTTGTCGTTCAAAACGACATAGTAAGAACGGTAGTACAGGATTGAACATCCTAGAGTCCGGATTTAGAATGCTTGAACACTCTAGAAACTTTCAACTACGGTAGATGAACTATTGGGAAGATAAAACGAAAACAGCCGCCGATAGGCGACTGTTTGAGTTCTTGGTGGCCCGGGGCGGAATCGACCAGGGCCTAGGATGTCTAATCCAATCTCTAAATCTCTAATCTTCTAAAAGCCTTTTTTAAGCCTAACGTCAGCGGGAGAACCAATAGAACTGAGACGGCAATCAGAGCAATGGCATTAGGCACTCCGAGCCTGTC
>JACCDI010207817.1_pt1 | contig 20912 bp, 15 predicted proteins | sample 7442791 | NCBI WGS metagenome assembly JACCDI01 (sample SAMN15323434, study PRJNA562643) | freshwater metagenome | isolation source: river surface water | place: USA:Blue River Watershed | collected 2017-08-15
GTTAATCCCTATTCTTATTTCCTCTCCAAAATGGCTTTTCTTTTTGCCAAGCGTTACCAAATTTTTCTTTCTCCGCATACAACAAAACCATTTTCATTTTATAATTGGTTTCAAACTTTTGTTTATTACAGGTTGATTGGGAAAAAGGATACTTTGGTTTACCTCTGCAATAAGCAACAGGATTATTTATCAAAAAAATACTTTCTACCTGCTTGCGCACAGACTGTTATTTACAATGGCATCAATACTGAAATTTTCAATCCTGATCATTTTAGCGGCCAAGACCGAGATAGCCTAAGAAAATCTTTCTCTATAGATAAAGACGATAAGTTAATTCTATTGGTTGCAAGAATCAATCCTGAAAAGCGGCATACCGATGCAATAAAAGCATTGTCTATGATTCATCAAATGAGAGCTGTTATCAAGCCTCACCTGATGATTGTCGGTTCAGGAAATCCAGCGTTGCAAAAAAAGATCAAACAACTTGTTTCTGATTTGCAATTGGATGCATATGTGCATTTTGCTGGTAACCAGTCTGATGTGCGACCATTTTATTATATCGCGGATATTTTTACCCTTACCTCAGAGAGTGAAACATTCTCGATTGCAGCTCTTGAAGCAATGGCTTTTGGATTGCCTTGTGCACTGACAGATGTTGGTGGTGCCCGTGAAATGATTGTTGAAGATTGGAACGGCACACTTGCTGATCCTTTAGATCCCGCCTCAATTGCAAAAGCATGGATGAATGCTTTGAAGAATAACCTAAATGGTCGATTCATAAGGCAGTATGTAGAAAAACGTTTTTCTCTTCCTACCATGCTGGATAAATATGTCAATTTATTGTCACAGCCAATGATTCAGTAAAGACAGTTAGCCATTATTCTTTTGACCAACCTTTTCATCTCACCTATTTTCTCCACAATATTTCATTTTGAAATTCAACCATGTTTTATATATAGGCCCCCAAAACGAAAAGGGCGGTATTGGTGCAGTACTTGAAACGTATAGGGCAGAAACGGACGGATTCAGCATGATTTCTACCTATCCATCAGATGCAAAAACAAACAAGCAATATTATTTTCTCAAACAATTGATCAGCATTTTAAAATTGTTGATAACAGATGATGAGATAAAAATACTTCACATTCATTGTGCTTCTAGGGGCAGTTTCTTGAGAAAATCAATGGTTGCTGTTTTGGCAAATACTTTTGGAAAAAAAACCATCATGCACATTCACGGTGGTTTGTTTCACCGATTTTATCAATCATCTCGCTTGATGACCTTGTTGGTTCGATCAATTCTTCGCTCTTGCGATCGTGTCATTTGTTTGACACCTGAATGGAGCAATACTTTTCGAAAAGAGTTGGATTTAGCTAACCTCTCTGTGGTGCTGAATCCAGTAAGAAGCTATCCTTTTCAATCTTATCGTGATTCTTTTACTACTATTTCATTGTTGTTCCTGGGAACCATTACAGACAACAAAGGCATCTTTGAATTGGTCAATTATCTTCATCACAATCCGTTTTACTTGCAGCATAAAATCAAGTTGACCATTTGTGGAGAGGGTGAAACGGATAGACTTTTATCACTCATCAACAGTGAAACTGATGTTCGCAAGATAATCTATGCAGGATGGGTCAATGGAGTGAAAAAAGATGAATTGTTTGCTGAATCTGACATCTTCATCTTGCCATCTCATTTTGAAGGATTGCCTATGGCAATTCTTGAGGCAATGTCTGCAGGGAAGCCAATCATTTCTACTGCAGTAGGAGGAATTCCTTCAGTTGTTAAACTACAACACAATGGATGGTTGATTGAACTTGGAAAGATCAATCAACTTGATCCTGTCATTGAACAGATATTCAGTGATCCAGCAATCATTTCCCGCTATGGTATCAACTCTTTTGAAGATGCCAAAAAATTTCATGCGAATGCCATTGTTGCTCAGTTGAATACGATTTACAAAGAACTGCTGACTACTGATTGATTTAACCCTTTCATCCTTAAAATAATCTTGTATGAATATGCTTGGTCAAGCCCGCTTTTGGATTATTGACAAATTGAGGGGGACCAATATTGTTGCTGCGCTCAATAAACTGAGCGAAGAACAGTATTTGGACCACAATACACTTGCTGTTTTGTCTGCATCCAATCATGAACATTTTATTGAAAAAATAGTACCTGATACCCCATATTATACAAATCTTGGCCCCGCTGTTTGGTCATCTATTCTGACAAAGGATATTATCCGAAAAAATACTGCAGCTTTCTTTTCCAAAAGCTTCGCCAAAAAAACATTTACCAAAGGCACCGGAGGTTCAACTGGAGACCCACTCGTTTATTATACAACAAACGAAGCACAATCATTCATGTGGGCAGGAATACTCTTGTCTTGGAAAGCCTTGGGATATCAATTGGGCGACAAAGTTGCTTTTGTTGCCGGCACCTCTTTGGGAAAAAATGATTTCAAGCACAAGTTATTTCATCAGTTGATGAATGTCACCAATTATTCAGCCTACCACCTGAACGATACTGATATTGAAGGCTACTTGAAAAGTATTAAAGAATCCAAGGTTAAAATAATGTATGGGTATGCTACTGCAATCAATCGCCTGGCTGAATACATACTGAAAAGCCATCGCGTATACCGTTTTCCAGCTTTAAAGGGAATTGTAACAACAGCTGAAATTCTGACCGACAAACACAGAGACAATATTGCGCAAGCTTTTGATGTGAAAGTGCATAACCAATATGGATGCAATGAGGCCGGAATCTCTGCTTTTGAATGTGATTTTGGAAATCTCCATTATATCAATACGGCAACTAAAATTGAGTTTGACATTGATGGTAATGTATTGGCAACAAATCTGGTCAACAAGGCCTTCCCCATGATCAGGTATTTCACTGGAGATAAATTTGGGGTTGTTGAACATGTTTCCTGTCCCTGTAAAAGGGGTTATCCTATCATAGAGAATTTTCTGGGACGGACCTGTGATTTAGTTATTGACAAACGACACAAAGTCATGCATTCGGCATTTTTTACTATTCTTTTTCGCGACAATAAACACATAGAGCAATTCCAGGTACAGTTCAATGCTCATAGCATCACCGTCTATCTTCAATTGGACAGCAATAAGCTTCCTGATGAGATGTTCACACACTATATGGAGGTGATTAAAAGCAATCTGGACTTTGATGAATATGCATTAGAGATCAATGTCCCATTCCTGAAAGCCGAAAATGCCAAACATCGGTATGTTATCAATACTTCTCTTATTGCCTCAACTCCGGCTTAGTGATTTCTTCACGATTTAATTCTTGATCATGAACATATGGTTTGATATTTCCAATTCACCTCATATCAATATGTTTTACGCATTGATCTCTCAATTGGAGCAGGATGGGCATGCCATTTTCATTACTTCAAGACCCCTGGCCAATACCATTGAATTGTTGGATCAAAAGGGGATGCCTCATCAGGTTGTCGGGAAGCATTATGGTAAAAGTATCTTCGGTAAACTCTTGGGTTACCCAATCAGGGTCGTTCAACTCTGGCAATATTTGAAAGATAAAAAGATTGATCTTGCTGTCTCCCAAAGTTCTTTCCATTCACCCTTGGCAGCGAAACTCCTGGGAGTTCCCTCCATTTATACCAACGACAATGAACATGCATTGGGCAACCTACCCAGTTTCTTTTTTGCTACCAAAATCTTGTTGCCGGAACGGTTCAATTTAAATGCACTTTCAAAATCTCGGGTAATCAGCAGAAAAATCAGTTATTATCCCGGTGTTAAGGAAGGCATTTATCTCTGGAGAATGTCCAAGTCCAATAAACCAAAGGAGATTTCAACCCAACCAGCCCGCTTAAAATTATATATCCGTCCAGAACCATCAACAGCTCAATACTACAATGGAAAACTAAATTTCATGGACGGACTCATCAATCAGCTGTCCTCTCGATTCAACATTTTTATTTTGCCCAGATCACAAAATCAGGCCAATCATTATTTAAGCAACTCATTCAACAATATTTCAGTTGCAGAGAAGCCAATTTCATTTGAGCAAATTGCCAATGATTGTGATTTGTTTATCGGAGCAGGAGGTTCCATGACAAGAGAACTGGCCATGATTGGTATACCCACCATATCTGTCTACCAGGGTGAACTGCTTGAGGTTGACAAATTGCTGATCGAAAATGAACTCATGCGCCATGCGACTACCGTAACTGCAAAAGACGTCGTCTCCCTCGCGCAGCAATTGCCTCTGTCAAATCAAAAGAACAGCCTAATGTCCAAAGGAAAATTGGCTTATGATATGCTGTACAATACCATCATCAACACCAACAAAAAGTAACTGTATGAAAAAAATCGGATTAATTGGCGCTGGCAAAATGGGGATTTCACACCTGGCCATTTTGGGTGCTCATCCTGACGTAGAGGTAATCGGCGTGGCTGACACCTCAACTATTGTAACAGATGTTTTGAAAAGACATACTTCGTTTGATGTCTATTCCGATTACCTGGAGATGATCAATGAAAAAAAACCTGATGCAGTATTTGTTTCTGTTCCTACCAAATACCATGAACCCATTGTTCAAAAGCTCCTGGATCGAAACATCAATGTATTTGTGGAAAAACCATTCAGCCTGAATGCGGAAAACGGGCAAAAATTATTGGAATCTTCTCGACAGAAGAATCTTTTCAATCAAGTTGGATACCACAATAAATTTATTGGAACCTTCATGGAGGCCAAAAGAATCATTGACGCTGGAAGCCTCGGAAAATTGCAATTGTTTTCTGGCAACATGAATGGCCCAGTTGTAACCAAAACAAAAGAGCAGACCTGGCGTTCAAAACCTGAAGAAGGCGGCGGTTGTTTGATGGATTATGCCGCCCATCTTATTGACCTGATCAATTACCTGATTGCACCCATAACCGCTGTACATGGGGCGGACTTGATGTCATTCTACTCCGCTTCCGTTGAAGATGCTGTTTCCTGTTTGTTGGAAACAAAAAACGGCATTCATGGCACCATTAATGTCAATTGGAGTGATGACACATTCAGGAAAATGTCTACGTCCATCACAATTTTGGGTTCAAAAGGAAAATTGACTGTAGACTCCACAGAACTTAAAGTTTATTTCAGGGAAGAACAGCCCTTAGGAAATTATACAAAAGGTTGGAATGTAAAACACATCAATGAGTTGTCTCCCCATGTTGACTTTTACCTCCGAGGTGAAGAATATTCCTTGCAGATTGATCACTTCATCAATGTACTGGAAGGCAAAGAAGCCAACAATATCAACACTTTCGAATCTGCACTCCAAACAGATAAAGTCATTCAACAAATTAAGAACCATAAAATCAACTGACAATGAACAGGATATTATTCGGGGATAATCAATTTTTTGGGGTTAATCATGTTTCTGATGAAAAGGCCAGACAACAGTCGATGAGGTTCAAGGATGATGTATCCATTCTGCATACCATTGATCATGCCATCGAAGAAGGTTGCAACACTTTCATGTGTACAACCCATGACAGGATGCTCAATATTGCCAATTTGATCAGGAATGACTCAGAAAAATATGATGATTTTGAAATCTATCCCTGTCTTCCCTATGCCCATAAATATGCCAACGCTGTGACTGAATTGGGAATAATGGGTACAATCAAGCAATATGTTCCTGGTAATTTCATCGGGTCACTTTTCAAAGGCGGCTATGCCTTGGTTTCAAAAGACCATGTAAAAATGATGGAATTGATGATTGATGCAGAATTGAAAATGTTCAGAGGTATTCAAACCCCAGTCATTTTTCTCCAGAATGTGATCACAGATTTGTTGCTCGGGTTAGGGATGATGGATTTGCTCAAAGCATTTGATGAGTATATACGGAAGAAGTACAATGCTGAACCTGGTTACATCACCATGAACATGCCCAAGCTTGTTGATGCACTTGCCGGCCAGGGTATCTACCGACCCATTGTATGTTCTTCCATCAATTACGAGGGTTTTAGGATGTCTGGGGGTATAGGCCTCTATGAGCAGACCTTGAAATCTGGAAGGGTAAGGGCCATCGCCATGCAGGTTTTTTCCGGTGGTGCTACATCTCCTGAAAAAGCTTTGGAATATGTGTGCTCCCTTCCAAATGTATCATCAATCCTTTTTGGAGCCTCTTCAAAAGAAAATATTCGTCAGACTGTTTCCTTGATCAATCATTACGATAAGAAATACCATTATAAAACAGCCTAGTCGTCTAGTTTAAAATTCCATATTATGTTGATCACCATCGTAGCTGGGGCAAGGCCCAATTTTATGAAAATTGCTCCCATCATCAAAGCCATTGATAAAAGCCAGGCGCAAGGTAAAAATATCCATTACCGCATAGTTCATACGGGGCAGCATTTTGATGCACGGATGAGCGGTGAAATATTTAAGCAACTTGATATTCCTGAACCTGACACTAATCTTGGTGCAGGAGGCGGATCGCAAGCGCAACAGACTGCCGCCATCATGATCGGTTTTGAAGCTGAATTGTTTTCGCACAAACCTGATCTTGTACTGGTTGTCGGCGATGTTACTTCTTCCATGGCCTGTACGATTGTTGCAAAAAAGATGCAAATTGACGTAGTGCACGTTGAAGCGGGCATTCGCTCTGGTGATATGCAGATGCCTGAAGAGGTCAACAGGATATTGACCGATTCTATTTGTGACCATTTTTTTACCACTTCCCAGCATGCTTCTGATAATTTAAAATCAATCGGAATACCCCCATCAAAAATTCATTTTGTAGGCAATACCATGATTGACACTTTGCTTGAAAACATAGACAAGATAAAATCACCATTGGATGTTGGTATTTCATCAATGGAGAAAGGGGCCTATCTTTTGTTGACGCTTCACAGGCCATCCAATGTTGATGATCCTGTAAAGCTGCAAAGCATTCTTTCAGCAATTATCTCCAGCAGATCAGGCCTTCCTGTAGTATTTCCTGTTCATCCGCGTACCAGAAAAGTGTTGGATACACTCAAATTCAACTCCAATGCATTGTTATTGCTGGAACCCCAGCCATATCTTGAGTTCATTTACCTGATAAAAAATGCAAAAGGGATTATTACGGATTCAGGTGGAATTACCGAAGAAGCAACAGTATTGAATATCCCTTGCATTACCATGCGAAATTCAACAGAGCGACCTGAGACCGTTTTGGATGGCACCAATGAGTTGGTAGGAGATGATCTTTTCTTGCTTTCTAAACTTATCCATAAGATGATTATAGGAAATTGGAAAACCGGAACAATTCCTGACCTCTGGGATGGCAAGACTTCAGAGCGTATTGTAGCTGTATTGATGCAGCACTATCCAATGACGATGCCGTCAACTGTTCTGTACTGAAAATTGATGAAAAACAATCCCATGAACACCGAATTCAAAAAGTTGCTTAAAACAGTATTGGTCCTAATGGATCTCATGGCGATCAGTCTCTCATGGTTGATTGTACATCTTTATTTTTCAACAGCCGAGTTGAATGAGACAAATAATTATTTTTTTTCATTTGCTTTTTTTGCCAATCTCCTTTGGATAACCATCACTTTAGCAGTTGGTCTTTATGATGAAAAAGTAATCAACGCAATTGATCTATTTTCTCAAAAGACCGCACAGGTCTATTCTTTTTGGCTGCTACTCATTGCAAGTATTCTTATATATGCCTCACTACTGTACAACATGTTGGATCAGTTGATCTATTTTTCATTTTTTTCGCTTTTGGGAATTTCCGTCAACCGTTTTTTTTATTTGGGAATCAAAAAATACCTTTCTCTGCAGCATGACATGGTTAACAGGGTGCTTATCCTTGGCTTTAATGATACTGCCAAAAAATTGGCAAAATACCTGGAAGAGGATGGCTTGAATACACAACTGATGGGCTTTGTGGAAAATGAGGAAAACATGACAGAGTTGACAACCTATCCCGTATACGCTAACATAAACAATGCAGTGAGTGTTGCCAAACAATTGAATGTACATGAAATATTTTCAACCATCACGCCAGAACAAAATAAGGTCATCTATCGGTTGATCAGGGATGCTGAAGATCAATGTCTTCGTTTTAAAGTTGTTCCAAATCTTTCCAGTCATGTAAACAATGCTGTAGTGGTTGATTTTATCAAGGATCTGCCGGTATTGTCCATGAGGACTGATCCCCTTGAGGATGTAGGCAACAGGATGAAAAAAAGAATATTTGATGTGTTCATCAGTGGCATGGTCATCATATTCATTTTATCCTGGTTGATACCGCTAGTAGCAGTACTTATTCTTTTTGATTCACGAGGGCCTGTTTTCTTTGTGCAATTGAGAACAGGGCTCACAGACAATCCTTTCTATTGTTATAAGTTCAGGACCATGAGGGTTAACAATGAGTCAGATTCAAAGCAAGCCACCAAGAACGATAGCAGGGTTACCCGATTGGGAGCCTTCCTGCGCAAAACAAGCATTGATGAATTTCCTCAGTTCTTCAACGTCTTTCGTGGTGAGATGAGTTTGGTGGGCCCAAGGCCGCACATGCTCAAGCATACTTCTGAGTATGCTAAAATCGTAGATCATTATATGATCAGGCAAATGTTGAAGCCCGGTATCACCGGCTGGGCCCAAGTAAATGGTTTGAGGGGTGAAATTTCAAATCCAATTCAAATTCAACAACGCGTGGCCAGTGATTTGTGGTATCTCGAGCATTGGAGTATTTGGTTGGACTTGAGGATTATGTTTCTCACTGTTTTTAAGGTATTCGTGGGAGACAAGCAAGCCTATTAAAAATAAAGGCCGGTTAGAAAACCGGCCTCTTCATGAAAATGCTACTAGAGTTAAGATCAGAGCTTCACAACTGTAAAACTTTTTGTAGTACCGCCTATGGTTACTTTTACATAATAAGTACCTGAGAGAAAACTGTTGCCGAAAGAATAGGTAGTATAAGCATCTCCTTTCACACTGTACACGAGGTTTCCACTTGCATTGAAAACACTGATGTAAACGGGATAGTTATTATGATAGCGATAAATGCTCACTTTAAAATAATTGGTCGTAGGATTGGGGTATACACTTGCAGTAAACTTGACACTTGTTGTCACTACCGGTTCTTGGTATGCAGCTACAGTAATTGATTTTCCAAGAGTGCATCCTTTGCTGTCTTTTGTGTTTACTGTATATGTTCCCGCCAATACATTTGAAAAAACATTTGAAGTTTGATATGATCCGTTGTTGATATTGTATGTATAGGATGATGTGCCACCGGATGCACTGACAGTGATGCTGGTGCTTCCACCTGAGCTTGTGATGGTGCCTGATGTGAGTGAGGCAGCGATCGCTGTTGGCTCGGCTACAGCAATAGTTACGGAATCTTTCAAACCATTGGCATCGGTTACAACATATTTGTAATTTCCTGCAGCAATGATAAAGCTACCCGTTCCGGTATAGGGAGAAGTTCCACCTGTTGCAGATACCACAACAGTTGTAGTTCCACCGTTACAATTGATGGACCCAACAGATGCCAAAGCATCCAATGGAGTAGATGCCACCGTTTGAACCACTGCTGCAGTATACTCCAGCATACCTGCGTCAGGATTTCCACTGATTGCATTTCCTACAAAATCTTTGTTCAATCCTACGTTTGTACCAAAGTTAATGGCTGCGGATGTGCTCGGTAGCGCATAGTTCCAATCAGCGGGTGCTCCAGCGACGCTTGTAAACAAGCTTGCATTGGTGCTCAACAATTCGCTGCTGTTCAATGTGATACCCAATGAGCCAGAAGCCATGCGGAATATGTTGTTTGAATGAACCATTTGACCACTGTTGAATTTGCTGCTGGCAAAATTTGTTCCTGAAGACAACCAGAAAATATTGTTCTTCACCACAACCATTCCCGCAGCTCCTGTACCGGCCATCCAAAACATTACACCAGGTTGGGAATATTGCTTGACTGTTTCAACAACTGTATTGTTATAGTACTGAAGGTTGTTGACTGTCACCGAAAAAGTAGACCCATTCTGGTATACCCCAATGATGCCGCAGTTGATGATCTTGTTATAGGCTACAATATTGTTTTGAGCGGTACCATTTGAACTGCTTCCTATTTCCATGAAGCCATTGCAATTGATCGCGGTATTGTTCATGACTTTGTTGTTGTTCATGGTTCCGCCAAACAATTCGACTGCACCGCCATCATATCCATAGTCATAGCTCAATGCCCAACACTCTTCAAACCGGTTGTTGGAAATAGTGTTGTTTGAGCTGCCGATCACCATGGGATTTGCGCCATAGTCGTCATCAGGGTTCACTGATGTAGGTGTATTCCTCACCATCCGCATGTTGTGCATAAAGTTTCCAGTGATGGTGGTATTGTCAGACCCTGCCAGCACCGCTATACCGACACCAACAAGTGAGATGTCGCAGTTGCTGATGGTACAGTTGGGCGAGTTTTCAATGTTGATGGCATAACTGATTTTGGCCTGTACGGTATGATCAGTCGTACTGATGGAATTGTCAACAATTTTGATACCATTGATGACAATATACTGCTTGTTGTAGATGTTGATGATGTCAGTGATGGCATTGTTGAATTCCGGTAGGTTTCCCGTTCCATAGTTCGTATATACAATAGGAGCAGTAGCTGATCCAGATCTTGAAATGGTCAACCTGCCTGAATAAGATTGACCTCTTTTGAAGAAAACACTGTCACCCGGATTCAACAATGTAGTACCGCTGTTCACCTGGGCAATGGTTTTCCAGGGATAGGCCAATGACCCGTTCGCTGTTGTTGAGGGGGATGAAGGGTCTACATAATAATTGGTAGCAAATGAAGCAGTGTTTGAAAGCCCAACCAGGGCCACAATCATCAGCACAAATCTTGAAAGTGTTTTCATGTTTCTTTTTTTAGGAGGGATTGGAAATAAAACTAATGGCTAAATAATCAATTAATGCTGTCTTCGTAAAAAATTAAATTTTAAAAAATGATGAATCTTGTTTTTGTCCATGATCTTAATACATCAACGAACACGCAAAGGTAACGTGACATTACGCCGAATTGTTATGTGGTAAATGCTAAAAGAATGGCCTAGCTGCATAATTTAATTTCTCATCAAAATAGTACTGCAAAACCTGAAAAATATTTATACCTGAAGGGGTATAAAAAAACAAGCGCATAAAAATTGTACCCGAAAAGGTATACCATGAACACGAGTAAATTTGTAAAAGAAAAACGAAAACAATTAAAGCTTTCCCAAACTGAATTGGCGATGCGTGTTCATGTAGGCCTGCGTTTTATCAGGGAGTTGGAGCAAGGTAAAAAGACACTGAGAATGGACAAGGTCAATCAGGTACTGAACTTTTTCGGATTTGAACTTGGCCCTGTAGAGCGTATCAAACAGGATTCATAACATGCTGATTTTGATCCCTATATTTGCAACATCAATTTTAATCCATGAGAAATATTTCATTTTCGGTTAGCCTTTTCTTTGCATTTTTTCTTTCTCTTTCAATTTGCGCCCAGGTCGATCCTGCATCAAAACTTCCATTTGATGCGAGTGTTACCAAGGGAAAGCTAGACAATGGCCTAACTTATTATATCAGGGAAAATAAAAAGCCAGAGAAAAAAGTGGAATTGCGCCTGGTCATCAAGACAGGCTCCATCATGGAGGATGATGATCAACAGGGTTTGGCGCACATGGCTGAGCACATGGCATTTAACGGCACCAAAAATTTCAAAAAAAATGACATTGTCTCTTACCTACAAAGCATCGGTGTTGAATTTGGCAATGATTTGAATGCCTATACTAGTTTTGATGAAACTGTATACATTCTTCCGATTCCAACTGACCAGCCAAGCAATCTAGAAAAAGGATTCCAGATCCTGGAGGATTGGGCCCATCAGGTGACCTACCTCGATGAAGACATCAACAGCGAGCGCGCCATCATCCTTGAAGAGAGCCGCATGGGCAAAAGTGGAGAAGAACGGATGTTCAAGAAAATCTATCCTGAGCTGTTCAAAGGTTCCAAATATGCGCAGCGCCTCCCTATTGGCGTAGACAGTATCATCAAAACCTTTCATCCAGATGCCATCAGGCGTTTTTACCAGGAATGGTACAGGCCTGAGTTGATGGCAGTAATCGTCGTTGGCGATATTTCAAAAGCGGATGCCATGAAATACATCACCAAACATTTTTCATCCATCCGGTCTGCTTCAAACAGAAAACGCGACTTTGCCAATGTTCCCGCTTATGCAGACAACAAGGCCATGGTGGTTACCGACAAGGAAGCCACCGGGTATGAATTTTCCATCAACTATTCGGCAATGCCTTTTCAAAACCCACAGACCATTGGTGAGTACAGAAAAGAATTGTTGAACAATCTCTATACCTCACTTTTGGGCAATCGTTTGCGCGAATTGACACAGAAAGAAAATCCTCCCTTTGTTTATGCGGGTGCCAATTTTGGTAGCTATGCGAAAAACTATCAATCTTTCAGCATCCAAGGTAGTACTGGAACCAACGATGTGCAAAAGGGGATTGATGCTACCCTCACAGAACTGGAGCGAGTAAAGCGATTCGGTTTTACTGAACCCGAATTGGAAAGAGCCAGAAAAAACATCTTGAGTGCTTATGAAAGAAGCTGGAACAACCGAGATAAAACTGAATCAAGTCAGTTCGCCGATGAATACATCAGGAACTTTACCGACAATGAATCCGTTCCGGGAATAGATGCAGAGTTTCAGATGATCAAGCAATTGTTGCCAACCATTCAATTGGCGGAGGTAAATGCCATCACTGATCTCTTTAAAAATGAGAAGAACAGGTTTACTTATGTGATGGGCCCAGCAACGGGGACAAAACTTCCTTCCACAGACAATATCCTGGCCATGCTCGATGCAAAGGCCCAAGATCCTTCCATCAAGCCTTACGAGGAAAAACTAATCGCTACCAATTTGCTCTCGAATGCTCCCAAGGCAGGAAAGCTGGTAAGCAGCAAGAAAAATGCATTGCTTGGCACCACAGAATTGTTGCTTTCAAACGGTGTAAAAGTTTCACTCAAGGTCACTGATTTCAAAAATGATCAGATCTTGTTTTCTGCTTCCAGGTATGGCGGTCTTTCCAATTATGCATTGAAAGACAAGTACAGTGCAGAAAATGCAGTTTCCCTGGTTGCCAGCATGGGAGTAGGTACATTCAGTCCAACAGACCTGGGAAAAGCATTGGCAGGAAAGGTAGCCACGCTCAGGCCTTCCATGTCCAACTATACTGCCGGTTTTTCAGGAAGCAGCAGCAAGAAGGACATCGAAACCCTTTTCCAGTTGCTTAACCTTTATGTGAAAGAACCCAGAAAGGATAGTGCCCTGTTCAAATCAATCATCCAGCGGGGCAAGGCCCAGGTAGCCATGCTGGGTGCCAATCCACAAGTAGCTTTCATTGATACGCTGACCAAGGTATTGTACAGCAACAATCCACTGGCACCAACAGCTGTGCCAAAAGTTGAGAATTTTGACAAGATCGATCTTGACCGATCCATGGCCATTTACAAAGAGCGTTTGGGTGATATTGGAGGAATGAATATTGCGATTGTTGGAAGTTTTGATGAAAAGGAAATGATTGCGCTCTTGGAAAAATATGTGGCAGGATTGCCTGCTACAGGAAAATCCACTTATACAGACAACAAGGTGAAGCCATTCACCGGACGCAATGATTTCAGGTTCAACAAAGGAAAGGAAGACAAGAGCCTGATCATTGGAGTCATGCATGGTGAGATTCCCTATGCCGAATCAACTGCCTTAAAATTCAGCGGAATGGCAGATGCGATGAACATCATCATCACAGAAGAGATGCGCGAGAAGATCCAGGGAATCTATGGCGGAGCGGCAACCATTGAATACAACAAAATCCCAACTGGCAGGTTCCAACTGGTGCTTCAATTGCCCTGTGGACCGGCAAAAGTGGATACGCTCATCGCAGCCTTTGACCATGAATTGAAAAAGATGGCGGATGCAGGTGTTGCCCAATCCTATGTAGACAAGGTTAAAAAAGCCTGGTTGGAAAAGCACAAGGTAGAGGCAAAGACAAATGAATACTGGCTCTCTGTTCTGCAATCCATCAACAGGGGTGAAACCACTGCTGATCGCATCCTGAACGCCGAAAAATACTTCAATGGCTTGACTGTTGCAGACATCAAGGAGGCAGCAGGTATTGTGATGCGGTCTTCCGGAAAAATGATGGCTGTGCAGATGCCTGAAACCAGTAAAAAATAACCTAAATCAGCTGCCTTGTTGTTACCCATAGAGCCAGAACAAATCATTGACCTGCCTTTCGTCGAAAACCTTTGCTGGAAAATGTTGGTGGAAGGTGCCACCAACAGGAAGAGTGCCATGCACCAGGCTGTCATATCCACCGCAAAAGACAACCAAGCTTACATGAGGACTGTGGTCCTCAGGAGGGTGGATGCAGGTTCAAAAAAAATCTATTTGCATACTGATAGCCGGAGCAAAAAAATGGAGGACATCAACCGAAATGGACACCTCAGCTGGCTGGTATATGACCAGACCCTTCGGTCTCAAATCCGCCTGAGTGGCCGCGCCATCGTCCATCATTTGGATGAGCTTTGCAGGGAACAATGGAACAAGACGGGTCACCACAGCCGCCGGTATTACATGACCGATCAACCACCATCAACGACACTTGACCAACCTTCCACCGGCCTCAATCAAGCATTGACTGCTTTTGATTATTCGATGGAAGAAAGTGAGTCAGGATTTCAACGCTTCGTCGTAGTGGAAACTTGCATCGATTGGATGGAATGGTATTATACCCACAGCAAAGGCAACCAGAGGGCTGGATTTACCTATAACAATGGTAGTTTGTCTACTGCCACTTGGTTGATGCCATAGGGTGATAAACTTAGACTGCCGGGCCTGTTCAAATTAAATTTTCGGATCTAGAAAAGCGCTGATTGATTCAATCATATTTTTATCAATCATGTATTCATAATATCGCTTGTCTGATTCACTCCTGATTGATTTGATCAGAATCTCATCAGAGTTAGAGAAGATATTGAACTTTTCATTGATGCTCTTGAATATATCACTGCGTACTTTTTTCTGCATGCCAATATTCTTGTCTTTGACTCCCAGTATGTAGTTGATTTCTGTGATGGATGCCGTTAGGTTTAATTTACTTTTACCAATGAGCATGCTGATCAATGCAATTTCTGTTTCTGTAAAATTAACTTTAAAATCAGGCTTGCTCAGTTCAATTGGTTTTTGAGCTAATTTTTTCTTTCTCTTTTGTCTAGTATACAAAATGATCAGGCCGATCAAGATAATTGCTATCCCTATGAAATAGAAATAAGAGAAGCTTGGTTCAATAATAGGATAAGGAAGTGCAACAAATTTTGAAAGGTCTATTTTTATAGAGTCTGCTATTTTTGTTCTGGGGTTGTAAATATGCAATTTGTCTCCCTGGTGATACATTATCCGATAGCCATTTAACTTCAATATAGTTTGCGCAGTTATATTGTCATCAAGTTGAAAAATTTTATTTGATTTAAAATCAATCAGGTAAAGTTGTTCACGGAACATTACCATCAAACCTTTTTTGGTAGAAATAACCATGTTGCTGTTGCGTAAAATTTCAACCACTTTTTTGCTGGCTTTTCCATTGTTCTGCCAATTCATGGTCTTAAGGTCAAGGACAAATGAATTGTCATCGACCTTTCCCCTTTGGGGTTCATTATCTTTCAGCCCATCGTTGACAATTGATTTGAAAGGAACATGTAGCTTCTTATCTATTGGATCAAACCATGCATTGTTGATTGGATTGAATTGGTTGATGACTTCCTTGTCGCTAGGCTCAGCGGCCCAATCATTGGTGCTGAAATTATACTTTCTTATAATTCCGTTATTTTTCCAGAATCCATATCCTCCGTAGTTGTACAAGTCCTCCCCATTTGAAAATGAATATGCATGGGCATTGTAGTTAAAGTTGACGGTCCTATCAATTCGATTGAATGCTATGATACTATCGTTGTGATATACCATTTTAAATAAAAATCCTGTTGCGGACAAGCGTATGTATACATTTTGGGGTGTCTTATAGATAATTTGATCTTTTTCATTGAAAATGACTTCGTTAAATGGCAGTATACAGCTCGGCTCTCCTAAAGATGAATAAACATATTCCTTGCTGTTGATGATTTTCTTAAGAAAATCATTATTCTCTACAATTATGGTAGTGTCACCGCCTTGTGCTTTGATTGATGAAATAGAAATGATGAAAAAAAGCAAGCAATGAAAGAGAAATTTCATAAAATGTTGATAATTAATTATTTGTATGGATGATTCCACATTTAATCAATTGACTTATTGGATTTTTGAACAGGAAATAACCTATTTTCTTACCCGTTCGGTAACCGTTTCACACTTCAAAATAAATAAAATTGTTCAATTTTGCTCAATCATCAACTGCATAATTAAGCTAAGAATATTTCCCCCCTTTGTTAAAGCTAACTTATTTTAAGCACCGCCAAAACCCATGAGCAATCATGGGTTTTGGTTTAAACGCCCTTTTGGTGTACCTTTACAGTATTCATATAGTCTCTCGACAGCCCTGTTATTCTTACGTGTCAAAGTTCATCAGGTCATTTTAGGGCAGGTTATATAACATCTGACAGGATCAGGTGTCCACTTTTAAATCAAACATTTTGTTATTCAAGGACTTAAACCTCATTGAGCCGATCTTGAGATCGCTCAACACAGAAGGGTACACAACACCCACACCCATTCAGCAAAAATCAATCCCCGTTGCCCTATCAGGCCGTGATCTTTTGGGATGCGCACAAACAGGAACAGGAAAAACAGCTGCTTTTTCCATCCCCATTCTTCAACATTTGCATACAGCCAAGCAAGCCGGTGGCAAGCAATACAACAGCATCAAGGCCCTGATCCTTACCCCAACCCGCGAATTGGCCATTCAGATCGACGAAAGCATTGCTGCTTATGGCCGTCACCTTGACCTCAAGCACCTCGTGATTTTTGGTGGTGTTTCACAACATCCCCAAACTGCAGCCCTTCGCCAGGGCACTGACATCCTGGTGGCAACCCCTGGAAGGTTGTTGGACCTGATGCAACAAGGCTTCATCAACCTGGCCTTCATCCAGATATTTGTACTGGACGAGGCAGACAGGATGCTTGACATGGGATTTATCCATGACGTCAAAAAAGTCATCGCCAAACTTCCCTCCAAAAGACAGACCCTTTTCTTCTCGGCTACCATGCCCAAAGAGATTGCGTCATTGGCCGATAGTATTCTTGACAGCCCAGTCAGGGTTGAAGTGACACCTGTTTCTTCAACTGCTCAAACCATCCAGCAATCCATGTATTATGTAGAAAAGGATGACAAGAAAAAACTGCTTGTTCACCTGCTGGAAGACAAGTCCATTGAGCGGGTACTTGTTTTTGCCAGGACAAAACACGGATCTGACAAAATCGTCAAAGACCTTCACAAATATGGCATTGGTGCTGAAGCCATCCATGGCAATAAATCCCAGAATGCAAGGCAAAGGGCCTTGTCCAACTTCAAATCCGGTACCACACGCGTACTCGTGGCAACAGATATTGCCGCAAGGGGAATTGATGTAGACAACCTTACCCATGTGATCAACTATGAATTGCCCAATGTTCCTGAAACTTATGTGCACAGGATTGGCCGAACAGGAAGGGCAGGTGCAAGTGGTATAGCCTTTTCTTTCTGCGATCATGAAGAAAGGGAATTCCTCCGCGACATACAGAAACTGATTGGCAAGCCAATACCTGTAGTAGACAACCATCCACATGTCATGGAAATCTCCTCCATGGACATTCGCAGAACCCTGCCCCAAAAGCCGCAAGGTCAGCAAAGCAGAAGGTCATATGGCTCTCCAGAAAGGGCTCCTCAGCGAAATGGTTTTTCTGAAAGATCCGGCCAAAGAAGTTTTAGCAACGAGAGGGCCCCTCAAAGAACGGGTTCTCCAAAGATTGTCCTGCGCAAGGCCAATTGATCAGTTGAAATAAAGGAAATACGCTGACCCAATTCCATTGGGATGGATGATTTCAATCTTTTTAAGTGCTGTCAAATGCAGTGACACCTGCAGCTGACAGCATTTTTTTTGGCAAAAGCGTAAAAAGACGGGTTTTTTGGCTTACGATTTCCGAAATCCTGCCCCATTTTAACATTCCTTTTTTGCTTCATAGCATTACAGGGCATAGTTTTGCCAACGAATTGAACATTTTTCGGTCATTTCTTGTTGAAAATACCGACCACAAAAAGTTCATTTTCAAACTGTTGTAGTTCTAAATAAATAGTATGGCTGGTTTTGATACAGATGTTTCGCTCGCCCGATCTCTTAGGCGATTTTTCGAAGTAATCAGAATAGAGAAAAAGGAAGTATCAGCCATTTACTTCTATGCCATTCTCAGTGGTCTCATTCAACTTTCGCTACCCCTTGGTATCCAGGCCATCATCAATTTTGCGCAAGTTGCCGCAGGAAGAGGCAAACTGCCCCCCTCCATGTGGATCCTCATCATTCTGGTCGTTGGAGGAGTGTTGATTTCAGGAATCGTTCAGGTCAATCAAATGAAGGTGGTCGAAAAAATCCAGCAAAGGATTTTTGCCCGCTATGCATTCGAATTCAGCTTCAAGATTCCAAGACTTAAATTGGCAGAAACGGATGGCTATCACATGCCCGAGTTGGTAAACCGTTTTTTTGATGTTGTTTCATTGCAAAAAAGCCTTTCCAAATTATTGCTTGAAATTCCACTGGCGGTGATCCAGGTTTTGTTTGGCATCATCTTGTTGTCATTTTACAATCCGGTTTTTATCGCACTTGGGTTGATGTTGTTGCTGATGCTCTACCTGAGCCTTTCCATGACCGCCAAGCGCGGACTGGAAGCATCCCTGCGGGAAAGCAATTACAAGTACAATATAGTTGCCTGGTTGGAGGAACTGGCAAGAGCATTCAAGAGCTTCAAGGTTTCTGGGAAACACAACCTTCATTTGGAGAAAACAGACCAACTGTTGGAGGGATACCTTGAAGCGCGCACAGACCATTTCAACGTATTGAAACTCCAATACTGGAGCCTGATTGTTTTCAAACTATTGATTACTGCAGCCATGTTGTTTGTTGGTGCCTTGTTGTTGATTGATCAGCAGCTCAACCTTGGTCAGTTCATTGCTGCTGAAATTGTGATCATCACGGTACTGGCGGCCGTAGAAAAACTCATCCTCAGTTTGGACAAGGCTTATGATGTATTGACCAGCCTTGAGAAGTTGAGCAAGGTTACAGACAAGGCATTGGAATCGAATGGCAAGCTGATTTTCAGTGAAAAAGACAATGGGGTTTCCTTGCGCGCAGAAAATCTTTCTTTTGGCTTCAAGAGCGATAAAAACATCCTGGAGAAAATTGATTTCAATATTGCTGCCGGACAAAAAATTTGCATCCAGGGGAATGCTGGTTCCGGCAAGTCTGTCTTGATGGAACTGGCAACAGGATCCCTTAGGTCCCATCAGGGTTCTTTGTTGATTGATGATGTTCCGATAGGCAATTATGATCTGGAATCATTCAGGCACCACATTGGTGTATTCTACCACGAACAGGATATCTTCCATGGGACTTTGATGGAAAACATCACCATGGGAGACAACAGCATTGATGTAGCTCATCTCATGAACCTTGCTGAGGTGGTGGGATTGAAAAAACTCATCGCTTCCATGCCAAAAGGATTTGATGAAATGCTGGAACCCACAGGAAAAGGCTTGAGCAGTATTGTTGCCAAGAAAATACTCCTCCTCAGGGCCTTTGCCGGCTCTCCAAAATTGTTGCTTCTTGATGAGCCTTTTGAAATGGCTGGCGGCGAAGATTGTGATAAGATTGCAGACTTCTTGAAAAGCCTCAAGCAAACAACCGTCATTGTGGTAACAGGAAACAAGGCATTCGCTGAAAACTGTGACCAGGTCCTCATCATGGAAAATGGAAGCTTAAAGAAATAGTGCATGAAAAATATTTCAGATACAATTCTCAATGAGACGGGATACCAACCCCATTCTGTCAAGAAAATATACCGCGCCAACAAGATCAGCAAGGTGCGCTACTGGTTTTGGGGTGTACTTTCTTTTGTTGTCATCCTGATGTTTTTGCCATGGACGCAGAACATCAATACCAGCGGTACGGTCACCACACTTTACCAGGACCAGCGTCCGCAGGAAATGAATACGATCATCCCAGGTCGCATCATCAAGTGGTGGGTCAAAGAAGGTGATTTTGTCAAAAAGGGTGATACCATCGTGCAGCTGGCAGATGTGAAAGATGATTACCTTGATCCGAAGCTGGTACAAAGAACACAGGAACAGCTGGATGCCAAGCAACAGAAGATCGGGTTCTATAACGAAAAAATCAGTGCAACTGCCAGTCAGGTGGAAGCCATGGAAATGTCCCGAAACCTAAAGCTGAATTCACTCGACAATAAACTTGAGCAGCTCAAGAGAAAAGTGACCAGTGACAGTGCAGAACTGGTGGCAGCTGAAATTGACCATGGCATAGCCGTTCAACAGTTGAACCGTGCAAAACAAATGTTCAGTGAAGGAATCATCGCCTTGACTGAGTTTGAGCGCAGGACCGCCCAATACAACAAAGCATTGGCCCTGCTTACAGAAAAACAGCAAAAACTTCAAAATACAAAACAGGACATCACCATCTGCCGAATTGAAATGAGCACCGTAAGGCAGGATGCTGCAGACAAGATTTTCAAGGCAAAAGGTGAGATTGCTGCTGCTCGCAGTGAGGTTGCCTCGACTGATGGTGAGGTGGCCAAGAACCAGAACCAGCTGGCCAATTATGCCATCAGGGGA
>JACCDI010254332.1_pt1 | contig 20906 bp, 17 predicted proteins | sample 7442791 | NCBI WGS metagenome assembly JACCDI01 (sample SAMN15323434, study PRJNA562643) | freshwater metagenome | isolation source: river surface water | place: USA:Blue River Watershed | collected 2017-08-15
CCATGGCCCGCCGGTCCGCAATGTCGAACAGCTTTTCCTTCCAAGTAGCGCCGCTTGGCGGATCGAGAATGATCGGCATCACCTGCGCCGCAATCACCTCCCCCATTTCGCGGTACAGCTCGTCCATGTCGTCAAAATGTCGGAAAACCGAGCGGAGCCCGCCACCCGCAACCTCCGCAACACGTGCGGCGCTGGGTGCAACATCGCCCTTACCGACCAGATCGACCATCGCTGCGACTATCTTCGATCGGCTCGACCGGCTGCGTTCGCGCCGGCCATCGGCCAGCGGCGCTTCTGCGCGTGAGGTCATTTTATGCGATGCGTTGGTCATGCCGCCATGTTTTGCGGCAAACGGCCGCTGGCGCAAGCGACAAAAGCGATTGCAAATATATTTTGGCACAATTAATGCCAATAATATTCGACCAAGTTGGGGCGGGACGCAAAAGACAATTGGTGGAGGAACAGACAAGGATGTCAAAAGCAGTCTTCATTTTGACGGCGTCCGCGCTGCTGCTGCCTGCTGCACCGCTGTCGGCGCAGGACAATGTGCGCGAGGCGTGCATGCCCGACATCCGTAAATACTGCTCCGCAGAATTGGCGACTTTTAGCCGTGACAACGTCCGCGCCTGCCTTATCAAGAATATCAAAAAAACATCACCCGCCTGTCAAAAGGCAGCAAAATCCCGGCGCGATGCCGAGCGCGCCAAGAAGAAGGACAGCTAGAGGCATGACAGCATGGATTATCTGGGGAACGGCGTTGCTTGCTTATGTCCTATTTCGGCTTTGGTATGACAATTGGTCCGGTCCGCTGAAACCTGCGGAGATTGATACGTTTCTCGCGCAAATGGCGGGGCGTTTCGAACGCACTGGAAATAGCGAACAGGTTATGCGCGCGTTCCTTGAAGCCGATGACGGCCGCGAGTTTGTCATGCTCAATCTGGTGAAAGCACAGATGGAACAAGTCGAGGACCCCAAAACCGGGCAAATGGTCCAAGGCTTTGATCTGCTCAAACGTTATTCGAAACGCTTCATGCCAGTTTTGTTCCGCAATGGCGGCCATCCCGGCATGGTCGGACGCAAGGTTGGCGGTTATATTGATGCGTGGAACACCGAGGCTGATCCCGATTGGACGATCTTTGGCCTCATGCGTTACCGCAGCCGCCGCGACATGATAAAGCTGGTGAAGGACCCCGCTTTTACGGAGGGCCATCCCGATAAGCTGCTTGGTACGCTTGCAACATTTTCATTCCCGACACAGCGCGTCGTGTCGTTCTACGTCAGCCCGCGCGTCACCGTTGCGCTCATCTTGGCGCTTGCTGCCGCTCTTACACATCTGGCCGTTCTGACCGTCACCGGATGAACGCCTTCCTTCCACCCAGCACGAATGTCCACTATCGTGGATCGCCCTACGCTGCGTGGTTTTTGGCATTTTACGGCATTGGCTGGATCGTACCGGGGATGATCCATAGCTTCCTGCCTGATGGCGGTGCAGGTGTCATTGCCGGGCTTGATCTCAGCCACAATCCAACGATGATCTTCGGCATGTTTGCTTGGGCCGGCGCGACACAGATTGCGCATGGCATAACCACGCTTATTGTCGCATTGCGCTACCGCTCGCTGGTGCCGCTGTTCCTTTTGGTGTCTCTGATAGAGCGCCTGTTGCTTAGCTGGTCAGGCTGGATCAAGCATGTGCCCGTCAGCGGCCATCACCCGCCTGAACATTATGCCAGCCTGATTTCGTTACCGATAATTCTGCTGTTTCTGTGGCTGTCCGTGCGGCAATCACGTCAAACTAAACCGGAGAACCCAGAATGAAAAAATGGACATGGATTGGGGCATTGGCGCTGTTGATCGGCGCGGGCTATTTGGGTTTTCAGCAATATAAAATCTACATTCCCGGTATCATCAGCGAATGGCGCGAACCGATTGGCGAAAATCGTCCCATCGCATGGGCGCAGGGTCCTGCGGTCGCCCCCGCTGGCAAACGTCCGCCCAACGTCATCCTTATTGTGGCTGACGATTTGGGCATGAACGACATTTCGCTATATGGTGGCGGGGTTGCCGGTGGCGCGGTGCCGACCCCCAATATCGATTCCATTGCCAAACAGGGTGTCAGCTTTACCAATGGCTATGCCGCAAACGCCACCTGCTCGCCGTCGCGCGCAGCGTTGATGACGGGGCGTTATCCGACACGGTTCGGTTTTGAATTCACCTCGATTCCAGCCGCATTTGCGTCAAACCTGGCACATAATGATGGCGATTCTCCTTATCCAACCATCTATCATGAAGAATTGAACCGGGACCTACCGGCCTATCCCGACATGGGCGTGCCCAATGCGGAAATCATGTTGCCCGAGATATTGAAAGCGCAGGGCTATCACAATATCCACATCGGCAAATGGCATTTGGGCGAAGCCAAACCATTGCGGCCAACGTCGCAGGGCTTTGACGAAAGCCTTGGCATGCGCGCGGGCGGCGATTTGTTTATGGCCGAAGACGACCCACAGGTCGTCAATGCGAAGCTGCCATGGGATCCGATCGACCGCTTTTTATGGGCAAACCTGCCCCATGCGGTTTATTGGGGGGACAGTGAACGCTTCCGCCCCAAAGGGCATCTGACCGACTATTTCACCGACAATGCATTGGCCGCAATAGACGCGAACAAGAACCGGCCCTTCTTCATGTATCTTGCCTATAATGCGCCGCATACGCCGCTGCAGGCGCTGAAATCCGACTATGACGCACTGCCGCAGATTAAGGACCATACCCAGCGCGTCTATGGCGCGATGATGCGTCAGCTTGACCGGCGGATTGGCGACGTGCTGCAAAAGTTGAAGGACACAGGGATCGACGACAATACGCTTGTTATCTTTACCAGCGACAATGGCGGGGCTTGGTATACCGGTATCAAGGATCACAACACGCCCTATCGTGGGTATAAAGGCACCTTCTTTGAAGGTGGCATCCATGTGCCGATGATGATGCGCTGGCCGGGCAAGATCGCACCGGGGACGGTTCGCAGCGATGTCGCGCAGCACCTTGATATGTTTGCAACCATTGCAGCGGCAACGGGTGCGCACATACCCACCGATCGTAAAATGGACAGCTTCAACCTGTTTGGCACCGGACCGAAACGCGAAGTAACCTTCTGGCGTTCGGGGCATTACCGCGTTGTGCGCGCAGGCGACTGGAAATTGCAAGTTTCCGAACGTCCCAACAAAGTGTGGCTGTTCAACCTCGCCACCGATCCCACCGAGCAGGTCAATTTGGCCGCGAAGGATCCGGCGCGCGTGGCGCAACTGCGTAAGTTGATTGAAGCGCAAAACGCCGGTTTGCCCAAGCCCCTTTGGCCCGGCTTGCTTGAAGGCGCGATCCGGATCGATGTTCCACTCAACGCGCCATGGAAAAAAGATCAGGAATATGTCTATTGGGCCAACTGATCGCGTGGTGGTGTTTGCAGAAATTCAGCCTATGCGGGTTTGCATCGCAAAAGCGTTTTGCAATTCGTTAATATATCGACCAGCCTATGTCTTGGGCGAACCGCGGGGGAGAATTTTGTGACAGTTACGCAGCTCATCAACCAAAATTGGGTTATTATATCCCTTGCCGCTTTTGGGCTGGGCATCTTGTTGGAACTGGGCGCTATTCGCTTCCTCAAACGTAAGGGTCACGTACCGGCAAAAGACTCTTTGCTGTCCATATTTCTTGGGCTCGCAAGTGATCCTGTAAATGCCATCTTTGCGTTCATCACCACCGCCGCTTTATTTGCGACGGCGCCTTTTGCCCTTGGCGAAATACCCATCACTTGGGGTTCGTTCTTGTTGTGCTTCGTGCTCGATGATCTGCGATTTTATGTGCACCACCGCATATGCCACCGCGTCCGTTGGGGTTGGGCGATGCATGTCGTTCATCATTCATCGACCAATTACAACATGCCCATTGCGTTGCGCCAAAGTTGGATGAAGCACTTCACCGGAACGATGATGCTCAAAATTCCGTTGATTTTAATCGGCTTTGATCCGGCATTGGTTGTTTTTTGCGGGATACTTAACGCGACCTATCAATTCTTCCTGCACACCGAAACGATCGACCGGTTGCCACGGTGGTTTGAATATATTTTCAATACGCCGAGCCATCACAGGGTGCACCATGGCCGCAATCCAGAATATCTGGATGCGAATTTCGCTGGCACGCTGATCATCTGGGACCGCATGTTTGGCACATTTGTCGAGGAAGACCGCGCCGTGCCGGTGGACTATGGCTTGGTCAAAAACCTTGAAACGTTTAATCCAATCACAATCTTAACCCACGAATATGTCGGCATAATGCAAGACGCTTCGCAGCGCGGGCTGAGCCTGTGGCAGCGCTTTTGTTACATTTTTGCGCCGCCCGGGTGGAGCCATGATGGGTCACGATTGACGTCCGAAGACATTAAGCGTGAGGCTGGTTTGCTCCCCGCTAGCAATGCGCCAGAACCGGTTACGAGCGTATGATGCCCGCCCATTATGCTTTATCGGACGCCGCCATTGTGTTGGTCACGATTTTTGCTGGCAATGCGCTTTGGCGAAACGGTCGACATTTACCGGCATTTGCGATGGCCTGCTTTGGCGTTGCGGCCTTCATCGGCGTTGTACGTTTTGGGGCGGGTTTGCAGGCTCAGCTTGCCGCTTTACATGCCGGTGCGTCTCAATTGTTGGGCCTTGCGGGCGCCGTGGCGATATTATCCGGCTATCTGTTCCGCCCCGCGGATAGACACAAAATATCGATAATCGCACTCATCCTGTCCGCTGCGACCGCGATCTTTTTGTTCGCGCAACCTTTGCTCGGCCCTGTTTTCCTTTTGGCCTTGGTGATTATGCTTTTTGCATCAATCGCCCGACCTGGCCCTTTGGGGCGGTGTTGGCTTATCCCAGCGGGTTGCGCCCTGATGCTGGCAGATACGTTGTTTATCCGACGCGCGGCATGGCTTGATGAGGCTGTGGCGTGGCACATGTATCATGTGGTCATTGCCTTCGCTCTGGCTGCACTCGCGAAGGGTTTGATGCCCACCGAACGGGACGCGCACTGATCCAGTGTCGTTCGATGTGCGCCGCGATTGCCTATAATTGACGTTCGATCTCGAGAAGATCAGCGTCGCTTGGCGTCCAGTTGCTCGCCATTATGCCACCCGCGCTGAACAAGGCGGCGGATATGCCATGCGCCCCTGCTTGCGCCCATGTTGCTTTCAAAACCTCTGCCAAAGGGTCATCCACAAAGCCATTGTCGCCGCGAATATGGCATAGCCACCCGCTGATCGCGGTGAGAATAGACGGGCATCGCCTGCCCTTCGCCTGTTGGCTGGCAAGCGTTGCCAACCAGCGCTGGGGGATTTTTTGGCTGCCATCCATCGCAATCTGAATGAGCCGGTGGTTAAGCGCGGGGTTTTGAAACCGCGCGATCAATGCGTCGGCATATGCATTCAGATCTTGTCCCGGAGCGGGCTCCAGACTGGTCGCCGCTTCGTCGCGCATCAGCATGTTTGCCAAGCGCGCCAATTCAGGATCAGCGATGGCCTGATGCACAAATTCATGGCCGCGCTTCAAACCCAAATAGGCAAGCGCGGAATGCGCACCATTTAGCAGGCGCAGCTTTGCCTCTTCATAAGCATGGACATTTGATGTCATCAACGCGCCATGCTTTTCCCAAGCTGGCCGCGGCCCCGCAAAATTGTCTTCGATCACCCATTGGCTGAACAGCTCTGTCACCACCATGGCATCATCGCGCAGGCCCGTAAGCGCTTCGGTCCGCGTCCGGTCAGCTTCGGTGGTTGCCGGAACGATGCGGTCGACCATCGTCGATGGGCATGTACATTTCTCCTCGAACCAACTGACAAGCTCCGGCGCATGACGATGGAGATATGCGATCATCAGTCGGCTCAACTGTGCGCCATTTCCCGCAAGATTATCGCAACTTATCAAGGTTAGGCCGGGCAATCCGGCGTCACGGCGCTTCCCGAATGCGTCCGCCAGATAGGCATACACCGAACCCTTATCCGCAACATCAAAGTCAATTGCGCCGTCCGGCGCGCGGCAATAGCCTTTTTCGGTGATGGTGAAGCTGACGATATGGGTGGCTGGATTGGCCAAGGCAGCAATAAGCCGGTCGCGTTCTTCCGCAGCGACGATCACATCTGCAACCGAACCGATAACGCGGACCTTGCTGCCGTCTGCGCTCTGTTCGACCAGCGCATAGAGGCCGTCTTGCGGACACATTTGGTCGCGCACATTGCCCGAACGCAGCGACACACCCAAGATACGCCAGTCGCCGCTGTCTGCGGCCATGGCATCGTCGGTATAGGCTGCCTGATGCGCACGATGAAACGCGCCGATGCCGAAATGCACAATGCCAATGCCGCGCGCACTGCGGTTATATGCTGGCCTCGTGACCGTTGCGGGCAAATGCGCGAGATTGGCGTCAGAAAGCCTCATAATTTATACGCTGCTTTGGCCAGATTATAGCTCAGGTCCACCGCGAGCTCGGCGGCTTCCCATTCGTCCATGCGGTGTTCGGCAACCAATTGCGCGAGAAAGCCGCAATCAATCCGGCGGGCAACATCGTGGCGCGCCGGTATCGACAAGAATGCGCGGGTGTCATCATTGAAGCCAACCGTATTATAGAAACCGGCGGTTTCCGTCATCTGGTTGCGGAAGCGGCGCATCCCTTCGGGGCTGTCGTGGAACCACCATGCGGGCCCAAGCTTCAGCGCTGGATAGTGCCCCGCCAACGGTGCCAGTTCGCGCGCGTAGGCGGTCTCGTCCAGCGTAAAGAGGATGATCGTCAGGTCGGCATTGTTACCATGCTTGGCGAGCAGCGGGTGCAGTTCATGCACATATCCGGTGGCCGTCGGAATATCCGCCCCCTTGTCGCGTCCGAATTGATGGAACAGCGACGGGTTATGGTTGCGGAACGCACCGGGATGGATTTGCATCACCAAGCCGTCGTCAACGCTCATGCCCGCCATTTCGGTCAACATCTGCGCACGGAACAATTCTGCATCGGCGGCGGAGCATGATCCACGCACCACACGGGCGAACAAAGCCTCTGCGTCGGCATAAGACAAATCCGCCGTGCGCGCGGTCGGATGGCCATGATCGGTGGACGTCGCCCCCATTGATGCAAAGAAGGCGCGGCGTTGGCGGTGGGCGGCCAGATAACCCGACCAGCTAAAACAATCCTCACCCGTTATAGCCGAAAGGGTTTTCAGATTATCGACAAAACCTTCGAATTCGGGGTCAACAACCGGATCAGGGCGATAGGCCGTTATGACACGGCCGGACCAGCCGCTGTCGCGTATCGCTTGATGGTGACGCAAATCATCGAGTGGGTTCTCGGTCGTGGCGATAACCTCAATATTATAACGCTCAAACAATGCCCGCGGCCGGAAGGCACTGGTTTCGAGCTTTGCGGTAATCTCGTCATAATAATGGTCTGACGTGTCTGCCGACAACAGAACATCCAAGCCAAAGCTTTCGGCAAAGACCCAGTCGAGCCACATACGCGAGGGCGTTCCCCGAAACAGATGATAGCGTTCTGCAAACAGCCGCCAGCTTTCGCGCGGGTCCGCATCGGCGTTGCGGATGCCCAGCGCCTCAAGCGGAACGCCTTGCGAATATAACATGCGTAAGACGTAATGATCGGGATGCAGAAGCAATTCCGTCGCATTGCCAAAAGCCGCATCGGTCGCCCACCACTCCGGGTCGGTATGGCCATGTGGGCTGATGATCGGCAAGCCAGCGACGTCGGCATATAACCGGCGGGCGATATCCCGAACGGCAGAGTCCGTCGGGAAAAGCCGGTCAGGATGAAGTTTCAAGGGTGTAGTCAAGATAATGCCTCATAGGTAAAATTGCGAAAGCGAACCTCGCCTTGTCCGGCGGCATAGAGCGCGGGGCGAAGTGAAAGGAAATCATAAGCGACGTTATGGTGGTAGCCCGATACTTCCATCTGCACATCAAACTTGCGCCATGTCTTGCGGTCATCATCGCTGGTGTGAATGGTCAGGATGTTGCGGTCATTCGTCAGACGTATCGACAGTTTTGACACAGCATTGCCGCCGGGGTCACGTTGGCCGGGAATGGCGCCGCGCGGCCGTTGCAGGCCATAACGATGCATGACAAGGCCCTTACTGCCAAAACCCAATCCTGCATAAAGCCGGCGATTGTAGAACAACAATATACCGCCTTCCGCCCCGGGATCGGCCTCGATATCCGCAATGACGCGATACGCCTGATCGCCTGCCAACGCGCATAAGGGCGAACAATCTGACGGCGTCTTGCCCTTGGCCGCCATGTGCAAGGTTCCGCCCACCCGCTTCAGCCTGTTGGCTTCGTTCTGGGCCGGATCATAAAACGCCCATTGCGTGCCCATTTTGTCCGTCGAAAAATCATCCGACAATGGCGCGCCATGGGGTTGAGGGCCAATGTCGCGCGGCTTCTTAATCGGGCGGGACAAATCACCACCCAATGGACGCGGCCAGCCGTCGGCGTCCCATTTTACAGGCTCAAGCAGCGTCTGCCGGCCCAAGGTCCAATAGCCATTTTCATAGCCATGATACATCATCCAATATGTGCCACCCGGGCCTTCGAACAATGTGGCATGGCCACGCGACCACCATTTTTCACGCGCTGATAAAGTCCGGATTATCGGATTGCGCGGGCAATTTTCCCACGGACCAGCCAGCGATTTGCTGCGCGCCATGATGACCATATGGCCAGTGGGTGGGCCAGCGGTGCCGCCCACCGCAGTGGTCATATACCAATAGTCACCACGCTTTATGATCTTCGGACCTTCGGGCGCGAATGTTTCAACAACCCATTCTTCGGGATAACGCCACGGGTCGTAGACATGCTCGACATCACCGACGGTTGATAAGCCGTCGCCGGATAGCTGAACACGGTCTCCACCGGACAGCAACAGCCAACGTGTGCCGTCATCGTCTGCAACATGCGCAGGGTCGATATGCAGGGGCAAATTCAGGTCAACCGGGTCGCTCCACGGCCCTTCGATCTTGTCCGCAGAGATGACGTAGATCGATTTCTTTTCTGGGGTTCGCGCCGGAATGTAGCAATAGAAACGGCCGTCATGTTTCACCAGATCTGGTGCCCACACCGAACCAATTGGCTGTGTCAGCGCAGCGGTAACCGGTTGCCAGTTCACAAGGTCTCGGCTGTGCCAAATGACAATGCCGGGATATGCGTCAAAGGTGGAGAAAGTGAGATAATAATCCTCTCCATCACACACCAATGACGGATCGGGATGATCGCCAGCAAAAATGGGGTTGAGGAAACGACCGTTGCCCAAATCGGCACGGCGTTGGCCTTCGAAACCCTTTGCCCAACGCATCGCTGCATGTGGATCAAGGCTGGAGGTAGCGGCCGACCCTTGCGCGCGGGCTGCGTACGGCAGCAATGGCGCGGAGCCCAAAAGCAAAAGGCTCGTGCGGCGGCTGATCATCGCTTCATTCCTTTTAGATCTGCTTAAGGTAACCGGTGTCATTCCCACTTTGCTGTGAAGACTTCTGCCTGTCAATGGAACAGCGCATAAAGCTTTAGGCCCAAACCTCGGACGGGTTCAAGCAGCCTCGGCTGCTACGGTTTCGGCTAGCGGAAGTTCGATAATGAACCGTGCGCCTTTGCGGCTCGATTTGGCGCGCAAGACGCCGCCCATGTCGCGGATAATGCCATAGCTGATCGACAGTCCAAGCCCGGTGCCCTCTTTGGGCGGCTTAGTCGTAAAAAACGGCTCGAATATCTTGGGCAAGACATCTGGGGCGACACCAGGGCCGTTGTCCGCCACTGTGATCACAGCCGACCGCTCATTACAATCAATAGTGATTTTTATTTCACCTTCTCTGCTATCACCCGCATCATGCCGACTGCGAATGGCGTCATTGGCATTGATGAACAGGTTCAAAAGAACCTGCTCCAGCATCACGGGCAACGCCCGTACGTACAGGTCGGATGCTTTCACTTCAGTGATCAGTTGTGTCCCGTCGAGCTCCATCTGTGGTTCGGCCATTAATATGGCCGCTTCAACCGTATGTTGGATATTGATTGCAGAAGGTGCTTCCTTCGACGTCCGGCCAAACACCCGCATCTGCAGCAATATCGCGGAGGCACGTTCGACCTGCGCCAGAACGTTTTCAAGCTTGGGAATGAACTTTTCCGCCTCCAAGCGTCCCCGAAGCGCATTTTCACGCAAGTTTGATGCTGCCATTTTGATAAAGTTCAACGGCTGGTTTAACTCATGCGCCGTACCCGAAATCATCCGGCCAAGGCTTGCCATCTTGTCCGATTGTAAAAGCTGATCCTCGGATGCCTTTTGTTCGGAAATATCCATGATGATGCCAACGGCTTCGTGTTCAGTCCCCTGCGCCGTGGGTTCAACGGACAGCGTGTCATATACCCAGACATAGTGACCATTTTTGTGCCGGATGCGGTATTCGGCCGCGTAAACTTTTCCCGGCACCAAATGTCTAAACGCAGCCATGCAATATTCATAGTCGTCCGGATGAATGGAACGGCTCCACCAGTTTTCCGTTAAACCTTCGGCCGTCGAATAGCCCAGCATTTGTTGAAGTGACGGGCTGATATAGGTCATGACCGTCCCTTCGCCATCGGCGACGTCAACAGCATAGACGATTATCGGGGCATGCTGTGCGATGCTATTCAGCCGGCGTTGATAGCTTGCCAACGCGCCACGCTCGCGACCGAACGAAGCCGCTGCAATCGCTATCGTTCCCGAAATCTCGCTAACTTCCTCAATAAATATGTCGTCGGACCCAGTTTGCGATCTCCCAAACTGCGTCAGGTCCGCGGCTGCCTGTGACACACGCCGTAACACATTCGACGCCTTCAAGCTCATATGCGATGCCAACAGTCCAATCAGAAATACGAACGTGATGACCGCAAGCAAATGAAGCAGTTGTACCGCACGCGCTTTCAGCACCGCCGGTTCAAGCGGAAGCACGGAAGCGACTTGCCATTCCGGTAGAGCAGCGATGGGTCGCAGACGAACGATTTGCGAGTCACGCAGATCGGACGTGATTGCGCGATCATAATCGACTTCACTTAAAAGAACGGGTTTCGTAACTGCAGTCGCCTGCTGACTTTGGGGCATGGATCCGACAAGGGTGCGCACGTTCGATGCGACATGGGTCAGGGCGAATTTTCCTTGGGCAGGACTGATCACAAAGACATTGTCCATGAAGTGCTGGCCGGGAATTTCGACAAGATCATGTAGTGCTGTCGGGCGTAATATTGCGACAATATCGTTCGCTTGGCCGTTTCGAACGTGCGGAACGACCAAAGCAAAGTGGACATTCGATCGCGCTTGCCCAAGGTTTAACGCAACCAAGCGCGCGCGCTTGCCCGTTGGAAACGATAGAGGGCCTTTAGCCGTCGTTGCTCTGATAACCGAACCACCTTCCGCCGACACAAACTCCGCCAGGCTTTGATTGGGGGCCAAGAAAGCAATTTTCTGAAATTCAGCCGAGAATTCCTTCGGCAAACCAACATCCGACTGGCCGCGGCGAAGCGCGCCATTTTCTGCATAGGCGCGCAGCAGCACCGTTCGTGAATCGACCCATGCACTCAACTTCGCGTCTGCGACGGTCGTACGCGATTCAAGATTTCTGTTAACCTCTTCCATCACGGCACGTTCACGCGACGGCCTATCCAGCGCCATATATACAGTCGCCGGGATCAGCACCGTCCCCATGAATAACATGACCGTAAAGCACTCAACCCTGAGCTTTTGCCAATGTCCGAATTTTCCGAATGGATTTCGGCTCAAAATGGCAACATAAATGATCTCACCAATAACAACGTTCAATATCCCGTTCGCTATTTGCTTTGCGACCGCGAGGGCAACCGACAGCTGATCCAATTTCAGGATGCCGCCATAGAACAAGAACAATAAAGGCGAGCCTGCCACTATCCAGTAAAGAACGACGCTGCGTACAGGCGATGAGCGGGGCGCAAAAATGGCGATGAATATCGCTTCGCATACCGACACGATCCAAGCCCACGGGTGGTTCCACAAGATGATAGAGCCGATGCTTGACACTGAAACCGCAAGCACCAGACACTGCGGAGCCAGCACGCGCACAAGCACATACACCAGCGCGTTTCCGATTACAAAGTTCGTCCCCCAGCCAAGCTTAAGCTCGAAAGTGTTCAGAAAAAGCCCTGCAACACCGATAAACAGCGCAATCAGAAAATCTGTTTTGGGAATATCCCGGATCGCAGGGAATCCGGTCCAGTTGCGGCTCAGCACACCAACACCGTCCGGATAGCTGCGACCAATGCATCCGTGTCCGCTGGCTTCAGAAAAATGGGAATGTCGGCCAAATCATCGCATAGCTCGGAGCTGGCATCACCCGTTAAAATCATGAAATGCACCTTCCTTTCGGCCGGTAATGCAGCCCGAAGATTTTTTATCATGCTGATGCCATCCAGATTTGCCATGCGCAGGTCCGTGATGACAACGGCAATGTCGGGCGTTTCAAGCACCATTGCCATACCTTGAACAGGATCCGCACAGGTCAACGTTCTAAACCCCGCGAGTTCGAAAAATTCCTGATATTCGGGCAGAATTTCGTACTCGTCATCGATAAGCAAAATGCTTGAGGACGAATGAAAATGTTGGGCGCCGGCCCCCTTTTGCAGTGAATTCATGAAGCATCCCGAATATTCATTGTCTGCTAGTATATATGCATAGCCGATTTCAACCGGTTTTGCACCCAAAACAGGCATCGTACCTCAACTGACCCTCACGTTGTAGCGCATCCTTTGCTTACCCATTGATATTCGGGGAAAACAACCGGCTGACACCGAAACGCCACATGATCATATTCGCATAAATTTGCCCTGGACGAAGAACAATTGAAGCAAAAGAGGGTTGGTTGACGGCGTCTGGAAACATTTGCGGCTCAAGCGCAATCGCATCTCCGATTCCATAGCTTTTGCCTGCCTTGCCCGATGTCGTTCCGTCAAAGAAATTGCCAGAGTAAAATTGCAGCCCCGGCTGGTTCGACAGCAACGTCATCGTCCGCCCCGACACCGGATCCGCCAAATGCGCCATGTATCGGGGTTCGCGCGCGACTTCCCCGTCAATGATCCAATTATGGTCATATCCGCCGCCATGGGTCAGCTGAATGTCGGCATTGCTGCGAACATATTTGCGGATGGGCATGGGTTCGCGAAAATCAAATGCTGTGCCAGCAACGCTGCGGCGTTCGCCCGTTGGAATAAGCGTCGCATCAACCGCCAGATAATGTTCGGCGGCGATCGTCAGCACATGGTCCATCGCATCATAGGAAGCCCCTTCGCCGCCCAAATGCCAATAAGCATGGTTCGTCAGGTTCACGCAGGTCGGCGCATCGGTGACAGCTTCATAATGCACCGACAGCGCATTATCGGAATGTAATTGATAGGTTGCGGTAACCGTCAACGTGCCGGGATATCCCTGGTCACCATCGGGGCTCATATGCGACAGCGTCACCGATAAAGCCTCTTCATCACACGCCGCGACCGTCCAGTTTACTTTGTCGAACCCGACATCGCCCCCGTGCAGCGAATGGGTGCCGTCATTGGCGGGAATGCTGTACATTTTGCCATCAAGCTCAAAACGCGCACCGGCAATACGGTTGGCGACGCGGCCGACGGTCGCGCCGAAATACTGCCGCTGCGCGACATATTCCGCAATATCGGCATAGCCCATTGTGACGTCGGCAAAGTTACCGTCGGCGTCGGGCACACACACCGACTGGATAGCAGCGCCATAGCTTATGACCCGGACCGACATGCCAGCAGCATTGGTGAGCGTCACCGCGTCGACCGCTTTACCGCTGGCCAGCGTTCCAAAAATCTCGCGCTGTACGCTGGCTTTGGTCAACCCGTTTTCCTGTACATGTCGTTGCCAATCGATAGCGACACGCGCTTTCATGACTGTGCGATTACACAGCCTGACCGTTTTCGGCAGCGTTATCGTAGCGTATTTCAAGATACCGGCCACGCACCGCCAATTTGTCGAGTTCACCGCGCGAAATCTGGCCGGTCATCGTCTCGATTTCGCGGTCAATGGTTTTCAGGCCATCGACCAGCTGCTGCGCGGGTGTCTTTCCGGCATGCTCTTTGTGCCGAAGGCTATCGGGAATGCGCTTATAGCCGTTAATCAGCTCGGGCAGATGCTCCCCCACAAGTTTCCGGACTTCACGGGCCGCAGGGTCATTGTCGTCAAGCGTTTGCAGTTGCGGCGCAAGCTGGTCCAACCGAAGCCCGATATCTTGCATCAACGACACCGCCGGCGCTGGCAATGCAGGACGCTGTGCCTCAAGCCAAATCTCTGTTTTTCCGGCCAATGTGCCTAAATCGGTAATCTTCAGGCTCTCCGCCGTGGGCATCGGCATTTGTGGGAAGCGCATCAGGACATAGGCGGCGGTTGTCACCAGCAGAGCGGTAATCATCACGCCCCAAAAACCGATGCCGCCAATAATCCCGCCGATGATGCCTGCGCCAATTAAAACAGCGCCAACCGCCATTGTCGCTTTGCTGAGCTTGCCCCAGAAATGTGCGCGCCGCAGCGCCTGCGACTTTGTCCCGATGGGGGCAAAGCGGACATTGCGCAGCGACCGTGCCGCGGCGTTAAGGGTCTCGTCGGAATTGGATGCGGGGCTATTCATATTGTACCTTGATGTGCACACCATAGTGCTGAACTTGTCGAAGTACGTCCAGCCGACAAGCACCCTTCGACAGGCTCAGGGCTACGGTCATAGATCGTCACGACCCCTCAAGTGACAGCAAACCGCTGTCTTGAACCGACTGGGTCGCCTGCGCCTGCCCTTCGGCACGCGCGATATAGCCCTTGGACTTTTCGACTTCCTTCTCAAGCGCCTCGGACGTTTGCTTCATGCTGTCGAGCGCCTTCATCTTGAAGGTGTCGATGGCGTCCATCGTGTCGTAAATATTCTGGAACGCACGGCTCAGCGTTTCCAAGGGGATGGTGGCACCGGCTGCTTGTTCATGAATAAGGCCGGTATTGTCGCGCAGCAGCTGACCAGTGCTGTCGATGATATTCGCGGTCGTCGTGTTCAGCGCGGTAATCTGTTCCAAAACCAGTTTCTGGTTGGTCATCGCCTGCGCCACGGTAACCGCCGTGCGCAATGCGCCAACGGTGGTGGTCGACGCGCGGTCGACACCTTTGACCAGTTCGACATTGTTCTTTTTGACCAGATCAAGCGCGAGATAACCCTGCACCGTCACCGCCATTTGTGTCAGCAAATCCTGCGTGCGTTGGCGCACATAGAACAACGCGCTTTCCTTTATCGCACGCGCCTTGGCGGGGTCAGACAGTTCAAGCTCAGCGGCTTTTTCTTCCAATTTGGTATCCAACTGCTTGGACATGACAATCATCTGTTCCAGCTTGCCCATGGCAACCCACAGATTCTGCCGCTCAACGTCAATCGCGGCATTGTCCATCAACAGCTCGTCCTTGCCATTGCCAAGACGCGCGAGAACCGAGCTGATATGCGTTTGCGAGCTTTGGTAGCTGTCGAAATAATTGCGCAGCTTGTTGCCAAAGGGAATGATGCCAAACAGTTTTTGTTTGGTCATCAAATTGCCCTTTTTGGAAGGGTCCAGATCTTCAACAACGCGGCGCAATTCGGCGAGATCTGCGCCGACGCCGGAACTTTCATCCATGCGGCGAATGGGCTTGTCGAGGAAGCGGTTCGACTGCGCCGATGCTTCCATAATTTCCTTGCGGCCCATGTTGGTTAATTGGTCCACGCGCTTGCCAAATTCAGGGCTGTTCACATCCTGCGCCACCAAGTCAGCGACATAGGCTTCAACGCGCTGCGCAAGCTTGCTTTGCTGTTCATCGGTCACCGGAACCAAGCCCATCGCCTGTTGCGGTGCGACGGTTGGCACGGGGTCCGGCGGCGTCAGCTTGAGCTCGGGTACGGTTTGGGTAACGGTTTCAGTCGACATCGCTAAATCCCTCAGTAATTCTATAGCACAACAGATGGAGCGAGTGCCTGACCATTTCAAGCACTTAGCGCCCTCAGCTGTATTATTTTTCTAATACAGCGCCGCCTTATTCCTTCAAAGCAGCTTCGACCAGCGGCGATAATCCTTCGACAACCCGCGATACCCCTTTCGCATTGGGATGGATGTTATCGGGCAGCATCAGCCCGCTGTCTGTCACCACGCCTTCGAGGAAAAATGGATATAGAGGCGCATCATATTGCTTTGCCAGTTGCGGGAATATCGCGTTGAAAGCATTGCCATAATCCTGACCCAGGTTCGGCGCGGCTATCATGCCGGTTAAGACAACGGGAATGTCGCGGCGCTTAAGCTCGTCCATCATCGCTGCCATATTGGCTTTGGTTTCTGCAGGCTTGATACCGCGCAACATGTCGTTGCCGCCAAGCCCAAGCACAACCAAATCCGGCTTGCGCTCCAGACTATCGAGTACAAATGCCAGCCGCGTTTTTCCAGCCGCTGTTGTGTCACCCGATACGCCTGCATTGTGGACACGCGCATTGATACCATCGGCCTGCAACGCCGCCTGCAATTGCGGCGCAAGCCCTTCATTGGGGGCAAGTCGGTAGCCTGCATAGAGGCTATCCCCGAAAGCCACGACCAGCCGATCATATTGCTGAACCTTTGCCGTCTCCTGCGCTTGCGCCTTATTTTCCGCTACAGGGTTAGACCCGCATGCACCCAGCCCTTGGATTGCGACAATAAGCGCACCATATAGCCAAAAACCTCTCTTCATAAGGATGCTTCCTTGCACGCTCCGGTTAACATGAAAACGGATATGGCAATCCGTGCGGCAAATGTCACCCTAAGCCTTGGTGCCAACGATGCCGCGGTATCAATTTTACGCGGCGTCGACCTTGAGGTGCCGTATGACAGTAGCGTTGCATTGCTTGGTCCATCGGGCTCGGGCAAGTCCTCGCTCATGGCCGTGCTCGCCGGACTTGAGCAAGCCACTGGCGGCACTGTTCTGGTCGACGGCCTCGACTTTACGGAACTGGATGAAGACGCGTTGGCACGCGCACGGCGCGGGCGGATCGGCATTGTGCTGCAGGCGTTTCATTTGCTGCCAACGATGACCGCGCTCGAAAATGTCGCAATCCCGATGGAACTGGCGGGGATGGATGATCCGTTCGGCCGCGCCAAAGCGGAGTTGGAAGCTGTCGGCCTTGGGCATCGGTTGACGCATTATCCATCGCAACTGTCGGGCGGCGAGCAGCAACGTGTTGCCATCGCCCGTGCCATGGCCGCTGGCCCCAAAATCATATTTGCCGATGAGCCGACGGGCAATCTCGACGGGTCAACCGGCACCGCTATTGTCGACCTGTTATTCGCCCGCCGCGCGGCATTGGGGGCAACGCTGTTGATTATCACGCACGACCCCGAACTCGCACGCAAATGCGACCGCGTCATTGTGATGCAAGATGGCCATGTGGTGGAGCGTGTGACCAGGTGATCCGCGCTTCGATGTCAACAAACACCGTAGTCCTGAGCAGCGGGTGCGAAGCAGCCGCGTCCGTCGAAGGACGCCCTTCGACGGACGCAGCCGCATACGGCTGCTGCTCAGGGCTACGGTGTTTGTTGAAAGCTCGCGTTTTATGACCCTACCCCTCGCCGCCATTTGGCGTATCTCGCGCCGTGATCTGTCCGCACGCATTCGCGGGCTTCGGCTGCTCGCAATTTGCCTGTTTCTGGGCGTCGCGACATTGGCAGCGATTGGCAGCCTAACCGCCGGAATTTCAGACGAGCTTTCACGGCGCGGTCAGACGATTTTGGGCGGGGATATCGAAATTGGCATTGCACAGCGCGAGGCGAACGCAGCCGAAATGGCGGCGATGCGCAAGGCGGGGGTAGTATCCGAAACCATCCGCTTGCGCGCAATGGCGATTGGCAACGACAGCCTACTTGCTGAGCTTAAGGTCATCGACAATGCCTATCCGCATTATGGCGCGCTCACATTGCGCGCAGGCGGCTCGGCCAAAGCGCCGGCAGCAGGTGAGATTTACATCGGGCCAAGCTTGTCCGAACGGCTCGACATTGCAACCGGCGGCACCGTCCGGTTTGGCGAAGCAACGTTCGCGGTGGCAGGTATCATTGCGGAAGAGCCCGACCGCTTGGGTGAAGGCTTCACGCTTGGGCCAGTGGCCATCATCAACATGGCGTCGCTGCCGGACACGGGACTTATCCAGCCGGGCAGCATGTATGAAAGCAAATACCGTATCAAGCTTGGCCCACAGGAAGATGCCGCAGCCGTCGCCAAAGCGCTTGAGGCACAATTTCCCTCCGCAGGCTGGGATATAACAGACCGGTCAAACGGCGCGCCGGGAACACGGCGCTTCATCGAACGCATGGGGCAATTTCTGACTTTGGTCGGCCTCGCCGCATTGGTCATCGCCGGTATTGGCGTCGGCAATGGTGTGGGCAGTTATCTTGCCAGCAAACGCGCCAGCATCGCGACATTGAAGGTCACGGGCGCGGACAGCCAGACGATTTTCCGCATCTATATGCTGCAAATCCTTGCGGTTGCATCTGTCGCGATATTGGTTGGTCTCGGCGTCGGCAGCGTCATGCCGATGGCGATTGGTTGGGTGGCAGGCGACATCCTGCCCGTTGCGCCGGGCTTCAACCTGCATCCGCTGCCCTTGGCCGTTAGCGCTATCTATGGCCTGCTGATCGCCTTGGCCTTTGCCCTGCCCCCACTTGCGCGGGCCCGCACCGTGCCCGCCGCCGGTCTGTTCCGCGCAATCGTCGAAGGCAACAGCCGTATCGACCGCAAAAGCAGCATCTGGGTTGTTGGCGCGATTTCCGCAATCGTGGCGCTGGCTGTTGTCACAGCACGTGAGCCGATGTTCTCGCTGGCGTTCATTGGCGCGGCGTTCGCGCTTTTGCTTTTGCTCACCGGCATCGCATTCCTGTTGCGCTTCATTGCTGTTCGCCTGCCCCGTCCAAAGGCCCCACTGCCCCGGCTGGCCCTCGCCAACTTGCATCGGCCAGGCGCGCAGACACAAGCGCTCGTCGTCGCCTTGGGTCTTGGCCTGACCTTATTCGTCACACTGGCGGCGATTCAGACCAGCATAAATAACGAGATCAAGAACAGCGTTCCCGAACGCGCACCCAGCTTTTTCGTGCTCGACATCCCGCGCGACGGGGCTGCGAAGTTCACAAACATGATCAAGGACGCAGACCCTGCCGCCACGATCAACCTCATCCCCGCGCTGCGTGGCACGATCATCGAATATGGCGGCCAACGCGTCGATCAATTGGAAGAACTGCCCGACGGCGCCTGGGTGCTCAACGGTGACCGTGGCCTGACCTACAGCGCTGATATTCCAAAAGGTAGCGAGCTTGTAGAAGGCGAATGGTGGCCAGCCGATTACAAAGGGCCGGCGTTGGTCAGCCTTGACGCCGAAATCGCTAAAGTGCTCGATGTGGGCATTGGCGATAGTCTGACCATCAGCCTGCTTGGCGTCGAAGTCCCCGCCAAGATTGCGTCACTGCGCACCGTCAATTGGGAGAATTTCGGCCTCAATTATGTGATGGTCTTCTCACCCGGAAGCCTCGACGCCGCGCCGCACAATATGGTGGCGACGTTGACGGTGTCAAAGGACGCCGAGCGCGTCTTGGCCAAATCCTTACCGCCCGCCTTCCCTTCATCCTCCCTGATTGAGGTTGGCGAGGTCACCGCGCAGATCACCAATTTGCTGAGCCAAATGGCACAAGCCATCGCGGCGGCTGCGTCCATCGCAATATTGGCAGGCATTGCTGTTCTGGTGGGTGCCATCGCCGCTGCGCGCCAATCGCGCATCTATGACGCAGTGATTACCAAGATGCTGGGCGGCACACGCAGCCAGATATTGGGCGCACAGGCGATGGAATATGGCATCTTGGCCGTGGTACTCGGATTGCTCTCCCTCGCGCTGGGCATGGGTGCGGCCTATTATGTCGTGGTGCACATCTTCGATTTCAGCTTCGCGCCCGATTATGGCATATTAACGCTGACGTTGGTCGGTGGCGCGGGGATGACATTCATACTCGGCATTGTCGGCTCATTGCCGATATTGGCGGCACGGCCGTCAGAGGCGCTCAGGAGCCTTTGAGTACTCACCGCAGCCCTGAGCCTGTCGAAGGGCGTCTATCCGTGGGGCGTGCTTCGACAGGCTCAGCACTACGGTTTTTTATCCGCAGCCAAATGCGTCGCCATGGGCGCCGACAATATCAACTGCGCCATATGATATGCCAGCGTCGGTAACAGCACCATGCCCGCAACCGCTGGTGGGAATATCGTGGCGGCCAGCGGCGCGCCAATGGCGATGCTTTTCTGCCCGCCTGAAAACAGCATGGTAATCCGGTCACCGCGCGGCAGCTTCATGACGCCACTCAGCACCCACGCACCGCCAAAGCCGACGACCAGCATGATCGACAGCGCCGCCGCCAGCCAAGCCAGCTCATCACCGCGCACAATGCTCCAGATTCCCGCAACCACTGCGCCTGAAAACGCGACATAGACCGCAATGGCGATCGACACGCGGTCCATCCATGTCGCGAGCGATTTGTGCCCATCAACCCATGGCTTGAACCAACGCTGCGTCATCTGGCCAAGTGCAAAAGGCAGCAGCAAGATCAACGCAATACGTCCCACCGCTTCACCCGACACGCTGCCTTCGCCGACATGCGCCAGCAAAGCGAATAGCAAAGGCGACAGGACCACGCCGACAAGGTTAATCAACGCGGCAGCCACCACTGACGCTGCAACATTGCCTTTGGCCAATGCGCAATAGGCAGCGGCCGACTGCACCGTTGATGGCAAAATGCCGGTGAACAATATGC